>Ga0315905_10003472_pt1 | contig 16263 bp, 11 predicted proteins | sample LakEriMetagenome_5_FD_203522 | JGI IMG/M metagenome (GOLD analysis project Ga0315905, IMG submission 203522) | Freshwater fungal communities from buoy surface, Lake Erie, Ohio, United States - Buoy 4 MA121 | ecosystem: Environmental > Aquatic > Freshwater > Lake | place: USA: Lake Erie, Ohio... | reverse complement strand
TAGTTTAGTTAGCCCCTTGTTCATCAAACGTCCTTCCCTTCTTGTTTAGTTCACCAGTGTCTGTTTATCTAGTTTAGTTAGCCCCTTGTTCATCAAACGCCCTTCCCTTCTGTCAGGACATGTCGACGGGATAGGGAAGCACATGTCCTTTTCTATCCCTCTCCCCCGACGCCAACAGCTTTATAATAGGTACTGCAGGAAAGCTAGTAACAAAGACACGCACAGGCCCACTGCAGTAATAAACTAAAAAATAATAAATAATAATAATAATAATAAAGACACGCACAGGCCCACTGCAGTAATAAACACACACACAGTCTTCGACACATTCCTTGGAAGGTCCGAGGCTGGCAGACGAGCAAACAAGTGCGCACTAAGAGTTTTGTCCCGTCAATGACCTTGACCTAAACCCTAAACCTAAACCGCAGGGGAAGCGATGCAAATCAGCCTTTTGTCCCGTCAATGACTGCAAGAAATTCGGAGCGGCGCAAGGCTAATATTCTCAAAAGTCCTCAATAGTAGGTCTCTTTTACTCATATAGTAGGTCTCTTTTACTCATATAGTAGGTCTCTTTTACTCATATAGTAGCAAGGCTAACATCCTCAAAAGTCCTCAATAAAGTGACTTCGTATAGTATATATTCTAAGCCCTAACCGCAAACCCTAAACCCTAAACCGTAAACCCTAAACCTTCCTCAATATTGTGACTTCCTATATAGGCTCAATACTAGGGAACTGACTTTTGAGATTTTGGGGCAGACCCCAACTACAAACTCTTCTCGCTCGTTGAACAAGCTCTCCGCATCACCTGCCAGGCTGGCTTCAAGGTAAATTCTGAATTTTCCGAAGCCCTAAGCCCTAAGCCCTAAACCTTAAACCCTAGACCCTAAACCCCGAACCCTAAACCAAATCACCTAGTATTTTTACCACAGAAGGTCATTACACGAGGACTTTTAAACAAACAAAAACAAAACAACCAGAACAGCTTGCGACATCACGTGCCAGGCCGGCTTCAATCTACCTAAAGCCTAAACCCTAACCCCCCCCCAAACCCCAAACCCTGCATCACGAGGCAGGTTTAGGTTTAAGGCGACGAGCGCTTCGCAAAAGTCCTCGTATAGTGGCTTTCTGAGGTACCAATGCTAGGGCACTGACTTTTGAGAATTTTTTCTTTTTGTCAGCCCTGGCCCGTCGGGTCCTTTGCAAACTCCATCATTTCTTTTCAGGTAATGGATAATAATAAAAAGAAGCCCGGGTCCTTGCAACCGCCATCATGTCTTTTCAGGGAATTAAATAGGGATGACAAATAAAAATAACATAAAAAAAATGCAAAATGAAGAACTTCAAGCAAAAGTAAAAATATAAGATCAAGGACGCTCGAGTGCTTTGCAAACTGCATGTGACACCGCATCAGTTGTTTAGTTCAACAGTGTTTGTTTGCCTAGTTTAGTTAGCTTTGCAAACTGCATGTGACCCTGCATCATTTCTTGTCTGCTGCATCTAATCAAGCATCTCTCTCTCTCTCTCTCTCTCTCTCTCTCTCTCTCTCTCTCTCTCTCTCCACTCTCCTCTCTCTCTCGCTCTCGCGCTCTCTCTCTCGCTCTCGCGCTCTCTCTCTCGCTCGCTCTCTCTCAGGCGCTGGATCTCACACAACACTGTCTGCTGGGCGACACGTATTCTGTCACGTGCTCCCAGTGTGATTGGGTGCCTGCCGACGAGGTTGTGTGCGTGTGGTGTGTGTTTGTGTTTGTGTGTGTGTGTGTGTGTGTGTGACACGCACACGCACACGCGCGCGCGCGCGCACACACACACACACACACACACACACACACAGTGGGACACGAATGCATCCTCTTATAGGGCAACGGCGGACAGGAGGTGCCGAGCGATGCAGTGCCCCGCACTAACGACCTTGGATGCAAATGCCTCCACCTGGCTGCGTCCTGCCCTGCGGTCGTGGACTGGAGGAGGAGGAGGAGGAGGAGGAGGAGGAGGAAGCGCTTTGACTTACAGGGGCTACAACACAGGCGAAATCATAGAGGTCGGCGACGAGATTGTGGTACTCACTGCACCTAAATTCTAAACCCTCAATCTTAAGGACTAAACCCTATGTCCAAGTCACGTGATAGAGGATTGCGACGACACAGAGGACAGGTTGCTTGCAGCCAGGGGTACCGAGAGCACATTTTTCATTACGTCTCTAAGAGAACACATTCTGTATTGCGTCATGACAGGTCACGTGCAACTGGGGGTACCGCTCGGGCTCCACGCACCGCACGGCGCCAACTAGCTACAAGATGTCGTGCTCGCGCGGATGCCAGGTATGTATACCTGCGCTGCCCCTCTTGTCGGTGATTGGCTGGGATGGGCAGGGATTGGCAGAGTTTGGCTGGGATGGGCAGGGATTGGGAGGGATTGGGAGGGATTGAGGGGGGTGGGTGTGTGTTACATCGTAAGTATACTAGTTCGCTGAGTTTTGAGAATGTGCTTTCTCTCTCTTCTCTCCCTCCCCCCCACTTTCTCTCGCTCGCTCGCTCGCTCGCTCGCTCGCAATATCTCTGTCTCTCTTCCAGGAGCTTATGACGAGTGCGGTTCAGAGCGCAGCATGCAAGCCCGTGACGTGTTCCCCTATTTCCTTGCCTCCTCACTCGACGCTCGTTGAGATTCGTGCTGGAGGAGGAGGAGGAGAAGAAGAGTTCTCACGTACAGGGAGGCCTGAGCAAGAGGAGTCGAGTGGAGAGAGCCCTAGACAACTGCCGGAGCTGGGGCACATGGCCAAGGTGGTGGTGCGATGTGACTTGGGCTACAAGGTGAATCTCACTGCGAGCAATTCGAGCTTCTCGTTCAACACACACACACACACACACACACACACACACTCACTTTCTCTCTCACACACACACAAACACACACACAAACACACACACACACACACTCACTTTCTCTCTCTCACACACACAAACACACACACAAACACACACAAACAAAACACATGTATATATGTACATACGCGCATATATGTATACACACAAAAAAGGTGAACCAGACAGCGTGTGACACAAGCTTTCAAGTGCTCTGCTCCGACGGCCGAGTGGAAGGTACAAGTTCTGAAAAGTTCCACTTATTGTGACGTTCTACAGGAAATACGCTCAGGCACTGACGTTTGAGAATGTGTGCAAGGCATGCATGGCTGCGTGCCAATTCAGTGCGGGTGTGGATCGGCGTCGTGCACTGGATTCCGCCAATCCTATGATGTAAAGGCACAAGAGTGGCACCCGCCAAACTCCGTCCTGCACGGCGCTCTCGTTACTGTCACGTGCGCTGTGGGACATCGCGCGTCGAATGACGCGGTTTCAAAATGCACGGCTAGCACGACCTACCAACGCACTTGTACAGACTGCATCTTCCGCTCGTCTCTCAACTGCCGTCCTGTAACCTGTGGGCGCTTCGAGGACTGGCCTACGTATGACATAGGCAAGGTTGAATCTGTGGAGTATACCCTCCTGGACGGGCGCAAGGCCGCTGGCTCTGATGATGTGACAGATGTACCCTATCTTACCCAAGCGACCGTGACGTGCAGAGAGGGGTTTCGCGCCAGGCCTTTCTGGAGTGAGCAAGAACCCCAGCACAGCGACCCCAAGATCTTCAAAGTGACATGCAAGGAGAACTGCGCCTTCATGCCCGCTGTTGAGTGTGCGCAGCTCAAATGCCCTGTGTTCTCGCCTGTCAACGGCAAGGTAGTCGCAGGCGATGCGGGATTCTTGGGACGCGACTCCATGCAGCTTGGCCACGCCCAACACGTCCGTGTTCAATGCAATTCGGGATACAAGATGTTGGGGAACGGCACACACGTACTTGGGGGAGGCGCATGCTTGCGGTCGTTTAACGCTTCGTGCCACCTTGGGAACATTGTCACCATGAATGCTGTTGATACGAATGCTGTTGGTGGCGACGGACTGGGCGTAGATGATGGCGCAGACGGCCTTCTCCCTACTACTACGCCCCCTCCGTCAGTTGTGAAAGTTCATGGATACCAGGCTTCTTGCGTTCCCATCGATTGTGCCGCAGGAGATATGTGCGGGACCAATTCTGGGGGCTTATGTTCTCCTTTGGAGTTGCGGACACTCGACCCCTTGTGTGTTCCTCCGACCTTTTACTACGGCGGCCCCTTAAAGGTTTATTGCGCCAAGGGGAGTGCCGCTGTGCGCACATCAGAGATCTCGGCCAGCTGTGGCGACCCTTCTTTCTACTCGTACTCTTGCACCGACTGTATGTGGCGCGCCGAGGGCGACTACGCTTGCAAGCCGCAGATGTGCAACGTCATTGAGCCCACCGGCTTCAAAACCGTGATTCCAGTTGTAGGCCCGGGGGGGGGCGTGTATCCCTCCACCAGCGAGTGGCCTCCTCGTGCCTTTACGGGGCAGACCCTCACAGTCGTATGCGTGCAAGGGTCAAGGGTAGCCGATATTAATGGGCCTGGGCCCGAAATTCTTGCACCTGAGAAATTCAATGTGACATGTACGCAAGGGTGCCAATATCTTGGCTTGAAAGCTTGCGTGCCACTCTCGTGCGGAAGGTTTGTCAAGGGGCTCGGAATGCAGGTGCTGTTCCATGATCTTTATCACTTGCTTGCACTTGTACTCCAACACACACAAACGTTGTGTGTGTGTGTGTGTGTGTGTGTGTGTGTGTATGTGTGTGTGTGTGTGCGTGTGTGTGTGTGTGTATGACAGATGGATTCTGACTGGCACGTGACTCGCAAGTACTACCATAGCGAGACAATAGCCATTGCATGCGCATCAAGCTACGTGGCAAGCGGAGGGGAGTGCAAAAAGGCCTTTACTGTTGTGTGCTGGGACGGCGAGTTCAAAACGCAGGATACTCTCTCCCCGGAAGTCCCAGTTTGCCATGCAGTCGTCTGCTTGGATGAGGCGGGGCAGAAGAACACGTGCGGCCAAGGCATGTGTCCCCCGTTCTCGAGCGTGATTGAGGACTCAGTGTCGGCAGTGGCACTAATTCTGAAAAAGTCTCATTTATAGTGACCTTATATAGTACATGAACCAGAGCACTGACTTTTCAGAACGTCTCCCCAGAGTCTAATCACAAACACAGGACTTTTCCGGACCGACAACCTGCAAGTGCCCAATGCAGGCACAGTCATAGTCTCCTGCACGCAAACCATGTCGCCCAATCCGCTCACCCTCTTCCCCCAAGAGTGGTCAGATTGTCCGGAAATCCCAGCGAAACATGGTTTGGGTTTGTCTAGCTTTAAGAGCGGCACGTACCCGGCATATTGTGATGACTGTGACTGGGTGCGACATTACTACTGCGCCACCACGCGCTGCTCCCTGAAGGCGCTCCCCTCGCGGCCCAACATGGTCAAATTTTTCTAAAAAGTCAGTTTAATATAGCTTTACAGAGTATATACTGGGGTACTGATTTGAGAATCGTTGACAGGTCATTTCGAATACATTATATCCGATGGAAGCTTACACGAACTACGGTAATAACTGCATATTGTCATGTTGCATTTGGACCTTTTTTTGCAGGCTGGCATGGTCGCGCGCGCAACTGGTTGCACGTTATATATATTTGGCGCCGCCATGAAATGGCATGAAATAAAGCTGACACAGAGATGCGGGAGTGTAGGCGGAATGGTCACAGCAACATGCAACAGAGGGTATACCTTTGACACAGTCTCGCCGCAGCCCGTTGTGCTCTTCTACATGTCCTGCCAGCAAAATTGCCAATTTGCTGAGCCGCCAAAGTGTCAGCGCATTTCTTGCGGCACCTATTCTCTCCCTGCGGGTCTAGAGTCTCCGGGCTGGAGCCCGGAGCGAGTGTATGTGCACGGGGACAAGTTCAAATTGGTGTGTCTAGCGTCGCATCGCGTTTTCGGCACCGTCTGTCAATCCTCTCGTGACGTCATTTGCGACGACGGCCGTTTCAAAAGAGTGGACGGGTCAACAGCTGCTTTCAGAGCGTGCGAAGCAGTAAACTGTCTGAATGGATCTGCTTGCGATACTTGTCCGGCGTACTCGCCAAACTATGGAGATGATAAGGTCGTGAGTTGGGAGCCTCGAACCCAACGCATGCATGGAGAGGAGGTGGAGGTACGCTGCAAGGAGGGGTATCACGCGAAAAAAGTTCCGCTGCAGGACAGCGTCTACGAGAATGTCAATTGTTCTCGCAATGAGAGCATCGCCATCGCTGCGGCACAAGTCCTCAAAAAGTATTCTCTATAGTAATTTTGTATGCTAAATATACTAGGGTGCTGACGTTTGAGAATATCTGCCAGGCGGGCAGCCTCTCCTCATGTCAGGACCCCGCAAACTATTATTCCACCTGCCTTCCTACAGGCTGGAAAAGCGACTATCGATGCGTCCCCGTTGCATGCCCCGTTTTGCACGCCCAGGTGCTCTCCAGCTTCGAGCATCCTGGACGGATAGAGGCTGTCGAGTACAAAGCTGGGGCCAGCGTCATTCGAGTTGACCCCCTTGTCTCCAGGCTCTCAGACCAGGTGGGCTTGCAGGGACAGGTAAACGTCACGTGCCACGAGGGCTATCGTGTTGGGTCACATAATCTAGAGGCCCCGAGGTGGCAGTTGCTCAAATGCCAGTCGAGCTGTGCCCTGTCCTTGCCGCTGCCGTGTCTGCCGGTGTCGTGCAGCAGCATCGCACGCACGCCGCTGGATGCCCTGCCGCTTTCGCCGCGGTTTGTAGACGGAGCTGCTGCTGCTGTCATGTCGTACGAGAAAACGTTTCAAATGTTCCATCTCGATACCATTTCCTTTGCCTGCAACAAGGGCTACAGTCTGGAGACATGGAATGTCTCTCTTGATGTTGCCTTGTTGCTCGGCAGCAGCGTCAGAAATAACACCCTCGAGTGGACACCATGCACGACCGTGTCAACAGTGACCTGCGATCGTGGACAGCTCCTTGGCGTGCAAGAATGTGTTCCGCTGAGCCGCGAGTGCCGTACGTGCCTACAATCCGACGCCTATCAGGTGATTTTCGCCGAAGAAATCTATAGACTGCCTCCGGTCGTCCAATTGTATAGACCAGGCGTTGAGCTCGAGCAAATCCCCGTGGGCGGGGGCGCGCGGGTTGTGAGAATGCACGTCCAAAAGCAGGCGGCTCTTTCAGGTCTTGCAATTGGAGATATCATTACGTCTGTGGATTCGGTGTTATTGACGACATTGGAGGACATAACCAATGCGTTGAACGCATTCCAGAGGGGTACTTCGGTCTTTGTCACCGTGTACCGCGCAGGCTTCGAGTGCAGCAACACAAACCCGTGCATTTTTAGGCTCGTTCGTGACGTGTCAGCTATCAGATACCTCAAGGACTCTCCTTTAATTGGCGGTCTACCAGATGGTATACAGGACCATATCGAAAGCGCTCGAAAGGCACTTATCGAAAACGTCCAACTGGATGAGCTTCTGTCTCCTCCTGTAGTACCACCAGCCAGCATCGTGCACAGCATCATCAACGACGGTAGCGTGCCTTACCTGCAAGCATACTCAACGGGTCAAAGTGTGGAAATCCAGTGCCATGGCGGTTACCATGCACGTCCACGAAACGAGAGCGAAGCCAGATGCGCCGATGTCGACAGCTATACCTTGATGTGCTCTGACGGGAAATTCATGAGCAGCGGGCATCATGGGCAAAGATGCACGCCTCACCGTTGCGTGCCCTTTGCCAACTGGAGCTTAGATGGCAACATTGACCAGGTCACACCTGCATCATCGCTTCTGGGCGAGTACGTCAATGTAACGTGCAAACCTGGGTTTCGCCCTCGCATGGCAAACCCCAAGTTGGAGGTCAATCTCAACAGACCGCTGCGCATAGCTGATCCCAAGTGGTTTGTGGCCAAGTGCTTGGCAAACTGCACGTATGATGTGCCGCATGACGTGTGCGCCCCGATCCTCTGCCCCGTACCAGCGCATTCGCGTGTCATCGAGCATGACAACATTGCCGTCCACCGTGAGATCCTCACCTTGCAGTGCGACCTTGGCTACATTCTTGCTCCTGAGCGCAACGGCTCCCAGTGCGAAAGTTCTCAGAGGGTCAGGTGCTGGGACGGCGCATTCAACGATTCGGCCTGCCTCGCAAAGATGCCTTGCGGCTGCGGCTCGGCCGCATGTCGCGTAGACGACACACGCGTGTTTTCGGGCATGCTCTTAGGCGACCACGTGGCGTCATGGCGTCCTGAGACCCAAGTGAGCCTTGTGCCTTATGGGAGGGGCGGCTTCTGGAGTAGGAGCATCACCTTTGACAACGACCTTGCCAGATTTGCTCATCTTGTCAACTTCAGCGCGAATTGCACTCTGGGCCACCGTCCTGTCTTGAAGGGCAGCAGCCTCAAGTCAACCTGCGCCACACCCTCCTCGTTCTCTGTCACCTGTAACGATTGTGAGCTTGTGACCAGCAAGACATGCGTGCCTGTCGAGTGCCCAGCCGACAGTCGCACCACCCCACCATATAGCTACCGAGGTCTCAACACAGCCAACATCTTATCAATCAGCAGCGGCTCTTCTCTTTTCCAGACCTCCCGCCTGGTCACGTGCAGCCCATATGCCAGGGCATTCCATCCTCAGAGCCCCTTGACGGACAGCGCGTGCGCCGCGCCGCAGGAGTTTAATATCACCTGCCGCGCTTCATGTGACTGGGATTCTCGCGGCATGTTTTGCAAGGCACACATTCTCAAACGTCCTCTATATAGTGGCTTGAACTAAGACATGTACCAGGGCACTGACGTTGGAGAATGTGTGGCTCAGCCTCTCTTTTGCGTTCCCTACGCAGTCTATACCAAGGATGCAAACGTCAATGGCTCTCAACTCAGCCTGCGGGCGGATGCTCAGCAAAAGTTGGACGTGTTTTGCAACCTTGGTTTCCGGGCTGGCAGCCCTCTACCTAACTCGAGCAAATCTTTCAAGGTGGAATGTCTCTCTGACTGCTCGTACACGCCCGCACAAGAGTGCCAGCTCGTTACATGCGGTGTGTTGCGGCCTCCTGCTGTCTCCTTGGACTACGCGCCCGCCCCGTACCTGCCGACTTTTTTCGACTTTCGCCAGAAGGTCTTTCATCAAGCTAGAGATGGAGAGAGAGAGACAGGGAGAGATATCAAGAGAGAGGAAGGGGCAGAGAGGGGGGAGGGAGGGAGGGCGGGTGGGAGGGACCGATGATTGATTTTCTTCTTGACAACAAGTATCATCGCATGCCTCGGTGGCTGATGAGATATTCTGCATGCGTAGTATAGCGCGTCATCAGGCGTCAAGCCTATTCTTGTTTGTGCTGTTGCCTATAGAAGATTAGCCAACAATCAATCGCCGACCAAATGCTGATCATTGCGCACGGCAATGCGGCCTACAGGCGCTGGGCAGGGGCGTCTTCAGTTTCTTCCCGTACCTTCCTCTGGAGGACAAAAATCATTTTCACAACGAATCGGTGCGCGTTAACTGTGCTCCCGGCACCCGTGTCAGCAGCGAGACGGGTAATTGTTCAAAGACTAATTGTTCAAAGACATTAGCCTGTGTGCAGGGATGTAGTATGCAGAGCATGTGTAGCATGCATAGCATGCATAGCAAGTCTAGCAGCGCTGACAAGATCTCGGCTGAGTCAGTTTACTCTGGTGCAGTGGTTACCAAAGTACCAAGAAACCACCAATTTTCTGTCTCTCCAGAGTAACATGCGTAGCAGGTATAGCAGATATAGCGTGTATCCACGCAACTGATCAACTCACTTTCCTGTGCAGCTTGCGGGGAGTCTGCGAGGTCGTTTCAAGTCAAATGCTGGGATGGTCAGTATCAGCAAGACACGCGGTGTGTACCCATTCTCTGCGAGCCCTTTGGAGGCGACGCCTTTGCTGCAGCCATAAATCTGTCCACATTAGCCGGTTTTGAAACGCGCGTCCGTGTCACATGCCGCAAGGGGTTCCGTGCAGTGCCAAAGGGCTTGGACGCAAACGTCACAGTTTCGTGCCACCTGCCGTCAGATTACATCATTTTGTGCGGCGTCTGTGGCTGGATTCGCGATATGGAATGCCGCGCCGTTGTCTGCGAGCTTCCGCGAGGTCCGCACGTCTTTGTTGGTCAGAGCCTCGGCGATCCCAACAGATCTGATGTTGGTCAGAGCCTTGGCAATCGAAACATTGGGCTCGGAGTAAATGTCAGTGTGGAATGCAACCGTGGGTATATGCTGACACCAGTGGACCACAATTTCACAACGCACCCTCTGTATCCAAGTGGCGGCCTTCCATGTGAGAATTACAAATACGAGGCAATATGTTCAACGGATTGCCTCCTCGAGCCTGTCAGTCGGGATTGGAGCGTTCAAGGTTTTGGGCGGAGTTGCGAGGACATCCCTGGATTCGTCGGTGACTATGGCGCCGCCAGCAGCTGCGCAAAACTTTCAGTCCATCCAACGCCTGCCTACTATTGCCGCGAGGCCTATGATCGAAAAACCAACGTCACTGCTGCGAAAGCGTGTTGCGTGTGCGGCGGGGGCACGTCTCAGCAGCTGCTCCAATGCTCGCAGGCATCCTGCCCACCTTTCGCCTCCTTCGGGCTCAGTCGCATTACGGGCCAATCGATATCAGTCCCGATGCGCAATTCTACTAACATTGAACTTTTGTGCACACCGGGCTTTCGCTTCGACGCAGACACTGGACCTACACGCATCATGGCCGAGTGTACTTCTGACTGCAGGTACCGTCGCCTGACTGACCGTCAGCAGTACAACTCGAATAACACAAATGCCTCGCACGAGAATGGCTCAGTAGCTTTGTGGCAGGATGACTTCATGTGCACCGCTGCCTCCTGCGTATATAACCTTGACGTAAATGCCGATGTGTTTTTCGGGTCCGAACGCATCATGAGAGCAGATGTTTCCCTTCAAAGTCACGATGTCATAGAAATCCAGTGCCATCAGGGCTATCGAGCCCATCGTGATTTGGCCATCTCCAGCACCGCGTGCTCGCCTGATGACGCAGCAAGGAGGTCTTACAATGTGCGGTGTAAGGAAGGAGCCCTCAACGACACTGAGCGCTGTGTGCCAGTCGAATGCCCGGCAATGCAAACCAACGACACACACATGCGCTTTTCTAGAGGCGCATCGCTTTTTGGCGAGTCTATGAACATCACCTGCGAATACGGCTATTTCTTCGATACTTCAACACCGCCAGAATATTATACCGTCACGTGCTTGGACACGTGTACGTACAGCATGCAAGCAGCAATGATTCCACAATGCATTCCATCTGTATGCACTACGCGTCCCGCATCTGCACACTATCTGCCGCACAGGGACCAGCTTTTCCATGCGCAGTCCACTACCCTGGAATGTGACTTCGGACACGTGCTCATCCTTTGGCAGCCGATACTGTACGATAGCATTGCGATTGCAGCCAATTTTACGACCTGCGCAAGCGCTTCCCTGCCAGCAAACTGCAGCAATATGACTTTGGCGGCTGCCTCTGCAGCGGCTGCTTCAGCTGCATCCGCTGCTGCCTTGCAGACGCACGCTGCTGCACTGCAGATCCTGGCAAGCCTCTCGTGTAACCGCTCAGCGGTGGTCCGATGCGATGACGGTATTCTCCAGCCATCCTTCATTTGTATGCCGCAGGCCCAGAGCGGCTGCCCTACTGAGCCTTGCGCCTACCCGTCCTCTCCCGAGAGTATCTTGAACATCCTGGGTTCAAACGTTGAGTCTTGGGAAAAGCTGCCCGTGCCCGCGTACGGAGAGGAAAACTATTGGGCCAACGGCTCTGACTTTGTCCGAAATACGACTCTCGCAAATCACATGGTCCAGCTCAACGCCACGTGCGCTGTAAATTATTTGGTCATGGCGCTGGACTCTTCTGGCAATCCGCTGGCAAATTCTGTCACGTGTGGGGCTGGAGTTGGCAGGAGCTACGTTGCCCACTGCACACACGGAACCTTTCGAGTGGCACACACGTGCGTGCCTATGGCATGTCCGATCTACGCGCAGGCCTCGTGGCCGCCCAATGTTGTCTCGGCAGCCCCGATGGCAACGGTTATCTTCGGGGAAGCTCGCGGCATAAACATTTCGTGTGCTGCCGGATACCGACCGAGTGTGGATCACAATGATGTAGTGCCGACGGATCCGCGACTCAAAACTTGGCATTTGGCCGAGTGCAGATCCACGTGCGACTATGCACCAAGGCCGTGCAACGTCGTCGAATGCCGATCCACGATTCCAATCAACTCGCACATCGTCGTCCCTCAGAGTCCTACGCAGGCGTTTGATGGCATGTTGAAAACGGCGGCCCTTCCCTCCTTGCCCGTCTATCAAGAGAACTTCACCATCGAGTGCGATTTTGGTTATCACATGACATTGGACGGAGCACAGACCTGGAGCGATCCGAGCAAGGTCCCGTACCTGCCAGGGGCAGTCAGATTGTACGAGAACCCCCGGTGCTCAGATGTGCCCGGATGGTTCGACGCTGTCACCCCGTTTTTGGGATGCATCAAGTACGTCGTTGCGCCGCAGGGGTATTCGCCTGGCTATGAGTGCGGCAAGTCGATGGATGCACAGAGCAAGAACGATGTCAACGGCATGAACGCCTCCCGGGCGTGTTGTGTCTGTGGCGGGGGCGTGCGCCCTGAGTTCTGCAAAACTCGCCTCTCAGTCACGTGTGCTGACGCGGCGATTGAGCCAGCAGCTCGTTGCGTGCCGACCATGTCTTGTGGCTGTGGTACCGCCGCGTGCTCCATCAGTGCAGGCACCTTTGGGCCTCATGCGTCCAACCACTCTGTGCTACCTATACCTGCCTACGGCGAAGACGAGTTTTGGGCTCGCAGCGCCCTTTTCGAAGGAGATGTCTCTCGTATCTCGCACAAAGTGAAGCTGCAGGTGGAGTGCGAAAAGGGCTTTCGAGCGGTGCGCAGGGATATACGAACAAAGATTGCGGCAATCAACGTAAGTGACTGTGCTACCTCCCGCAGCTTTCAGGCTGAGTGTAAAGATTGCCACTTTTTGTTCGCCGAGGTTTGCCGCCCGGTGGTGTGCCCCAAATACCGAGGGCCCACCGTGACCAACATTCCGACGTACGGCGCGTTGGATTCGAATGACTTTATCTCCGGCAGCCCGGCGGCGCTGCTGCGTGCCGCCCTGGCCTCACGCCCCACATCCACGCCCACACCCCCACCCACACCTACACCCAGCAACAACACGAACTTTACAAGCAACGCAAGCAACGCAAGCAACGAGATCTATTTCGAAAGTGCCGCCCTGGCCTCCCCCACATCCACGCCCACACCCACACCCACACCTACACCCAGCAACAACACGAACTTTACAAGCAACGCAAGCAACGCAAGCAACGAGACCTCATTCTACCAGACGCCGCCGCCGCCGCCGCCGCCCGCGAGAAGTGAAGGCCTCTTTTCCGACGAAATCAGCATCTCCTGCTCTGCCGATGCGCGCGCAATGCCTGCGCAGGGACCCCTGCCCGACGATGCGTGCGCAGCTCCCTCGACTTTGACTGCCGTGTGCAGCGACGCGTGCTCCTGGTACTCAGACCTTGCGTGCCAGCCTCTTTTCTGCGCGCCTTACCCTTCCGACAAGGTGGACGATACCGGCAGGCGCATCGTTGGCGAGACTATTACCGTCAATTGTTCGACAGGCTTCCGCGCCGGCAGCAACTCTTCCAACGCCAGCCGCAGCTTTTCCGTTACTTGTCAACCTGACTGCAAGTACACGCAAGGCGTCGAGTGCATGGGCGTGGCGTGTGGGATATTGACACTGCAGAAAGTCAACGCGAGCCTGTATGTGACGACATCGTGGCAGACGGTCTACAATAGCTCCAAATCCTACATGATTCCCCTTGAAGGGGGCTCCAATGTCACGGGGGGCTCCAAACTCACGGTAAATTGCGCGGCTCATAATTGCTCGTGCTCAGAAACTGGTGTGTCGACCACCATCTCTCCCTGGAGCGATGGCTGTGGATGCGCGTGCCGGCGTCCAGACATGTCCGCGCCTCTGATGCTGACTAGATACTTGAACGAGTACCCCTACACGCTCAACCAAGCGGAGGCAGTGCATGGACAATCTGTGGTTGTTACCTGCCATGAAGGGTTCAGGGGGGAGAACGGCAGCATCAACGGGACGTGCTTCAACAGCTTTCAAGTTGCATGCTGGGATGGAGCCTATCGTCCTCAGACCCTCGCCCGATGTGTTCCCAGTGTGTGCCCGCGCTTCAATGATTTACTGGCGTGGCAGGAGCATAAGTCGGGGAGTGCATCCAACTCAAGCTCCTCAGGTAACCAAGCCAGGTCGACTTTTGTGCAGAGCTCCGCCCCCCGGGTCCACGACGCCAACGCGGCAAGCTGGAATCTTACCTCGGAAGCAGGGTACGGCGTGGGGATCAACGTGACTTGCAAGACGGGTTATCGTGGTGTGCCCGCCGGCTTTACGGGCGAGGTGCTGTGCAGCGCGCCCCGCTGGTATGTGAGCACCTGCGGCACATGCGACTGGGTTCTCTCCATGTCCTGTCAGCCTGTGTCGTGCGCGGCCCCGGCGGGTGTCCACGTCAAGTCGACGCTGCCCGCGTCTTTCTCTCGTTTTGGCGACCCCGTTATGCACATCCTTTGCGCTGATGGCCACCTCGTCGCACCGCACGGCGGCACCGCCGACGTGCAACCGCGCGTTCTGGGCGAGCTGTGCTTGGATTCAAACTACTCGGCTGCCTGCCTTGACGACTGTTCGCTGCTTATGCCGCAAACCTGCCAACAGGCCCAGTGTCCCCCCTCCCCCAGTGAGCTTGGGATCACGGGAGGCGTGGCTCACGGCGCTACTGTAACCAGCTCCTGTCCGTCGGGCTTCCGCTTTGATCGAACCGAGGAAGACGATGGGCAGGCACAAGTCCAAGCCTTTTGCAACCCTAATTGCCTTTTTTCGCGCGTCAGCCTCCCTGTGGGGAAGGAGAGCCAGGGCTGGCGCAAAGACTTCGAATGCCGCGCGCTGTCTTGTGGCAGCGTCGACGCCGTCGGCCGTGTGGTCAACAGTGCTGACCAAGTTGTGCTGCCTCCCCCGGGGGGCCAGATCCTCTGGCGCTCTGACCTCCGACTCTACAGCCCGGGAGACATTTTCTTGAACGACACCTTCATCGTCGGCTGCCTCCAGGACTACCAGCTCCATACCGCCTCGCTCCATGCCGCCTCGCTCGCTGGGGCGTGCGAATTCCAATTCAAAGCCGTGTGCGCTCAGGACGGCTCCCTGCGCCTGGTCGATAGCGCTGCTGAAAACGCCTATGCGCGCCATCTTGAGGAGGAGCTTCAGGCTATCTCAGACCTTAATTGGCGCGTCGCCAGAAACGCGTCCATGCGTATCCCCAACTGCTCCTCGGATCCTGTCTTTCTCGCCGCAAATCTTGCCGCGTGCAATGGCTCTCTGCCCCGCCCTGTGCGCGAGCCTTTGAAGTTCTCCGGCGGCGCGGAGCCGGTGCTCTTGGTCTCCAAGACTTGGCAGGCAGACATTTCTCAAAAGTCCTTTTATATGGTGACTTTGTACCGTAAATGTACTAGGGCACTGACGTTTCAGAATACGTGTCCAGCTTTCGACAGAATGGCTGCTTGAAGCAGTCTCAGCCACTCCCATCTACATGGGCTTGCAGGGCTTCGGAGGCCGCGCAGCTTGCACGCGTCTAGAGTGTGGGTGTGGCATGTGTGCACTCTGGAACACCTCGCTGTTCCAGTACAACTACTCCCTTGTCAGCAGCGACCGCGCCGTCTCCGTTCCGCCCCCCGCCCCCCCCCTCACATACACGCCCATTGCCTACGCGGTCAAGGGGAGCCGCGCAACTCTACACTGCACAAGAGGACACCGAGTAGGCTCCCATTCGCCCCTCGCCCCCAGGGCCTTGAATCTGACTTGTAATGCCTCCTCCTCCTCCATCCCGTCCGCCTCTCTCGTGACCGCTGGCGGAGAAGCTGCCGCAAGGCCAGATGCACTGAATTGCGGTTTCGAGTCGCCGCCTCCGTGCATGCCGGTGACATGTGTGTATGTGTTTGTGTGTGAGTGTGTTTGTGTGTGAGTGTGAGTGTGTGTGTGTGTGCGCGCGCGCGTGCGCGTGTGTACATGTATGCATACACACACACACACACACACACACACACACACACACACACACACACACACACACACACACACACACACACATGCAGGTGACATGCGGCAGGTATAAGCCCCCCAAGAACTCCTCGGTGATGTCGGCGCAATGGTTCGTCTCTAGACTCTTCCTC
>Ga0315905_10003470_pt1 | contig 16267 bp, 35 predicted proteins | sample LakEriMetagenome_5_FD_203522 | JGI IMG/M metagenome (GOLD analysis project Ga0315905, IMG submission 203522) | Freshwater fungal communities from buoy surface, Lake Erie, Ohio, United States - Buoy 4 MA121 | ecosystem: Environmental > Aquatic > Freshwater > Lake | place: USA: Lake Erie, Ohio... | reverse complement strand
ACAATTCTTGGTATTGTAAATGAAATATTAGCTGACAAAGCTAATTGTAAAGAAATTGTTTCTCTTGTTTTTAAAGTTATTGATGACAATGACTTAGAAGGTGGTTACGAAATCACTTACTTAGAATCAGAAATGATTGCAAGTAAAGATGATTTGGAAGATGCCTTTCGTAAAGGACAACATAATTACGATGAATCTTTTAGTAAGTTTGAACAATGGTTTAACGAAAACTTTGAAAACAATGGACATAACTAGATACATACTCATTCAAGCTGTTTTAACAGAAAATAATGAGTTAATTCCCATATGGGATGAAAGAATCAGCTTCCACAAAAGTAAAGACTACGGAAATTATATCAGTTTAGAAGGTTACTATAAAAACTTTTATAGTTTAACTGAATGTATTTACGACTTGCAGACTAAATCTATTCAAATAGGAATAGAAATAGAGGAATATCCTGATTCAACAGAATTTGAAAAAGGAGAAACTGTTTTTTATGAAGTTGATGGTAAACACAAACATCTTAAAGAAGCAGTAATCGTTGATATTCTTTTTGAAGAATATGACATCAATATTGCAAAAGGTAAAAAGTTGCAATGGATACAAGGTTTGCAACCAGATTCATTGTATTGTGTAAAGGAATGGAAACCTTATTATCTACTTGATGATGGTACAAAGATTAAATACGATTACAAACTTTATCACAAACACAAATAACAATGAAAACTAAACTCCAAAAACAAAGAGGTTGGATTCAAACATTACCTGAATCTAAAAATGCTATTTTAGTTGTAGAAACTAAATTGTTTAGATTACCAAAAGGATTATCGTTGTATAACACAACGTTGAATTTAAACGGTAATCATACGTTGAATGTTCATTTAGTTAATTTATTTGAACAAAAAGCTGTTGATTACAATGTATCAAACTTTTCAATAGCAGAAGACAATAACATTGTAAGAATACAGTTTAAAACAACTACGTACACTAACTCAAAAGCTGTTAAATTGCTTATTGATAATTTGTATTCAGCTTTGTTAGCTGTTTATAGATTAGAAGTAAGTAAAGCTAAAATAGCTTCTTACGAAAAATATGGTAATACTTCATTAAAAAACTATTAATTATGAATATTAATCATCTTGTAAGCAAACTATCCAAGCAAGTAGCTAAGGAAAAAGCTAACTTTAAAGTTGGAGATACTGTTAAGTTAATCAATACTTCTAACAAAGGAGGATTAAACAAAAACGGTAGAACTGGTACAATTCTTAGAATTGAAGGAGACCAGTTACAAGTAAATTTGCACTGTACTCACACAGGAGGTCATAAAACCAAATCTTTATTCATCAAAGAACTAAACAGATATGTTGCTGTTACAGATGAATTTAGTTGGTATAGTAAACAAGACGTTATAAAAATATGATATACGAACTTTACAATCCTATTATTAATAAAGTAATAGGATTGTTTAAAACAGAAACTGAATGTCATATTGCAGCTAAAAGTTTATCTGTTTACGAAATCACTGTTTGTACTTATTCTATTAATGGAATAAAACGTATAAAAACAACACGTTATGAAGCTCAAATATAGACTAATCAACTACTTGTTTTATTTGTATGCAACATTACAGATAACAATGGTTAAAATCTTTAAATAAATCCTCACCACGACATTATTTTATTAAAGTTGATAGTTTATATCACTTAATAAAATAATGTCTTAAAATCAATTTAAACTACAAATACTATGAACTGGGAATTTATAGCTACAAAAGAAATTAACCATAACAAATTTGATTTCACTGATACAGATAATCCTGATGTTAAAATAGGAGTATTTGGTTTTTTTGAAAGAGGTGGTGTTAATTACCCTGAATTAACTTTTGAAGATGTCATGTTTCAATTTTTTTTAGGTAAATTAACTTATGGTTTTCATGTAACAAAAGTTATTAGAAAACTTGAAGATTCAGAACTAACTGAATCTTGTAAAAATATATCAAATAACTACAAAAATTGTGAAATTGTTTGGTATGAGTGTGAAGTGTTTTTAATTAATAAGTTTTATATAGATTTATACAACTACGAAAAAGTAAAACAGCTGGTTGAAAGTAAGGCTAACGGTAGTTTTAATTTAAATCCTATCTGGGAACATCTTTTATTTTTAAAATTAAAAGAAACTTTTTCAGAAGAAGTTTATATGAAATTTTTAAAGTTAAAAACATTAAGTCGTGTTAGTTTTGATAAACCAAAATCTTTTAAAGAAAGATGTGATTGGTATAACAAAATTGAAAATATAACACCTGTTGAGTTAGCTTGTAATTTTTACACTATTAATTAAAAATTTTGTATGAAAATCAATTTAAACTTTTAACACAATGAATCTAAAAGAAAAAATAGAATTTATAACTTATAAAATTACAAACCATGAAAGCAAAAGTATTAACTTGTAAAAAATGGGTAGATGATATAGCCGATGGTTATATGCTTACTATCCGATTAGAAAACGGTTCAAAAGGTGTTGTAGACCCTGATGATAATAGCACTAAATACGAACCAGGAGAATGGGTTACAGTAGAAGAAATAGAACGTAATTCTGAAAACGTATGGTATAAAATTGTTTAATGATATGGAAAAGAAACCGATTAAAAAACAATCTTATACTATTGAAGTAACGACTTATGACGATGGTTCTATTGCATCTGAAAGAACAAATGATGGTTTTAGTGCAATAGAACTACTTGGTTTGTTATATCATGTGTCATTAGACATTCAACTGCAAATGTCTGGTAATATTCAACCTACAATCGTAAAACGCAATTATGTCGAACAATCTAATTTGGGTTAAAACACCCAACACACAGCCTTTTAAAGTTAGTTATTCGTTATATCTTAAATTCTCTGATAGATTTGAAAAGATATAAGATAACAATGTATTTCTTTTATGGGCAGCAAACTGAAATAGTTACTGCCCTAAATGAAAGAATTGCAATAGAACACGCAATATCTATTGCTACACGTCCTGTAAGAACTTTTAAACTGGAAAAGCTATGATTGACATTATAATCCTTATAGTTATCGCCATGATTTGGGGAGCTACTATGCACTTGTACTTTAGTACAAAGAAAAAAGAAAAATAAAAGACCTTTTTCCTCCTCTTAATCAACTTCTTAGTAAGTTTTTTCCTATTAGGGGAGGTTTTTCTATTCTTCAACTCTAAAATCTAACAAAAATGACTATCCAAACAATTCAACACGAAGTAGCTGTTGCAGCTAAAAATGACAATTACAACCATCTCGAAGCAAGACTTCCAAGGTTACAAACAGCGTATAAACAATTTGTATCGTCTGATGACGAATTGTTTGACGATTTAATTGATATGATGTGGGTTCAAAGTAAATTGGATTCACCTTATCAAAACAGATTATTGTTTGCTGAAATTAAGCAAATGATAACTGACGATTTGGAAAGAGAACGTCAAGTAAACGCAATACACAATTACAAACGCAACGAAATCACTAAACAAAACGCAAAAGAGTTTAACTTAGAAATTCAAAACTAATGCACCATCTATTTGAATTGATAACGTTAATAGCTATTTTATTGACGTTATCTCCTTTGACTTTATTTGGTAATAAAAAGAAAGACAAAGAAGTAAAACCTGCACAAAACAATACTAATTTAATAACCCTTAAACCTTGTAAATCATGGAACTCATAAAAAACATATATGAATCAACAAAACCATTAATTTGGTTGTTAATAGTTGGTTGGATAATTGCAATAGCTGGTGTAGCAAGCTACGGACAGCAATACAAACAAAGTATTTTCAACGGTACTACAATGACTCATGTTTATTTGAATAAAAACAATGTTCAAATAAATGTGATGTTTGAATGTACTAAACAAGAATACAAGCACTATTGTCATGGAGAAATACCATCTGATAATAGAAAGTATCTTGTTACCATACAAAGTAAAACAGTAATTATTTCACGCAAAACCCTCTTAAAATATGCGAAAGTTGCTAATTCTGCTAATAACAATTAGTTTATTGTTTTTAGCTAACGTAGTGTTTGCTCAGTCAATAGTATTGACCAAACATCAATTTGATTCTGTTGCTGTTAAGAAAGGATACAGCAATGGTAACATTAGAATTAATAAGGTTGATTACAGTGTTACTTTTCTAAAAGATTCTGTAAGGTTAATTCCTTATAGAAACATTGTTATAGTAGAACCTAAAAGAACTGCTGATTAATATTCGGTAGTTCAAAAGAAGCTATTTTAAAATAGTTTTTATTTTTATTACAACCTATTGACTATGTTGATAGGTTGTTTTTTTTTCATTTTAAAATTTCACAAAGACATGACAAAAGAAGAAATATACAAATTAGGTGAGTTAGGTTATTCTTACTATGAAATAAGAGAGAAAATAGAACAGGCTAATAAATGTTATCCTGTAAAACCTATAAAACCAAAATTAGCTGATTCTCACACAGCAAAAGAAGCTATTAGATATGCTGAGTTATTAGCTCAATATGAGTCTGATTTAGCTAAGTATGAAAAGGAAAGTGATGAAATATATAAATACAATTGCAATCTTAATGAATTGTTTAGAGAATATCTAAAAGATAAATCTGGTTTTAACAGTTTAAGTCAAGAAGAACAAAGTTTAGTTATTGACTTAACTTATTCATTGAACTTATATGATAACGGATTAATTCAAGATTATGAAAGTATTGAATCTATTGTTAATTTCATCAATAAACTAAAATCACTATGATAAATTGTAAGAAATGTAAAAATGAATGTAAACCTTCAAAAGCCTTTATAAACTACCATAAATACAATGAATATAAAGCTACATACAAGGTTACAAAACTTGTAGATTGTTTGAAGTGTAGTAAATGCGGTCATTCTTTTATCCTTGAATAATATGGAAACTAAATCAATCTATTTACCTTACAGTATTGAAAGAGATACCTTACAAGGTGATGTAATAACTATTTCAGAACTTGGTATGAAAAATTCTAAAACATTTACCGAAACAGAAGCTGCTTATTTAGTAGCTGTATTGTTGAAATTTTTAAACAAAAAAGATTTGAAAGATGAAAACTAACGAAGAAAAACTAAGAGTTCTCCTGCAAATAGCAGTTGAGAATGGTTGGGATGATAAAGATGACTTTGTTGGGGTAATGGATTATTATGAAGTTTTAACTAAGCAATGCTTGTTATATGATGATAATCATGATATAGGAGTGTGTTATTCCCTTAATGACCTTATTTCTAATTGGGAAAGAAGTGAAATTTCTTTTGTAGAAGCATTATTAAATGCTTGGTTCCATAAACAATTAGATGAAACAAAATCTGTTGCTTTTGAAAAACCAATTATTTTAATGGATGATGATGGAATAAAAAGAGAAATTTATTATATTACTCATTTAACTCCTTCTTATATACGTTTTTATTGGAATGAGAAACCAACATCACAACGTCTTAATTGGTTATTTGAAATATTTAATTATCTACTATGAAAAAATACGCAATAACAATTAATGCTGTTTTTGACTCTATTGAAGAGTTAGAAACAGCTATTGCTGATATACTTGATATGTCTAAAAGATTTGGTATTGACAATTACCCTAATTGTTTAAATAGTAATTACGATTTTGATTTGATTAAATGTCAAAATGAAGATGTAGTTGATTATATAAACAAAAGAAGGTTGTCTTATTTATTACATGATACGGAAATAGTGCAAGAATGTAATGGGGACTACAAGCTAATCTTTGAAAGATTAAATGAGTATGTAGGTAAAAATGATGTGAATAGATACCAAATTGAATCACTGTTAAAGGACTTAATATGACAGCAGAAGAAAAATTTAAAAAGCTGTTAGACATAGCTTGTGATAATGGTTTTGAAGTAGATTAAAATTTATAAAAAAAATAAAATTATGACACACAACGTAATATCCTGGAATTATAGCAAATCGGATGATTTAAAGCCTGAAATAATTGCAGTTGGTTCTGAAAAATCTTGCAAAGATTTTGTTGAAGAAATTTATACTCTTTACAATAAATATATTAAAGAATACAAAAACATTCATAATCAATATGAAATTAACCGTAATAAACAAAGAAATGAGTTTATCACTTGGTTGAAATCTAAAATTATCGATTCAAATGACTATTTGTATAATTCTACTGTATATTTTGACAAATATCAAACAGCAGAATATTGGCATAATTTAGAATTAAGTGACCACATGAAAAAACAAATACAATGTGTATTAGATTTTTTAAAAGAAACTAACCAAACATTATCTATTGTTGATTATAACAATCAAGTAAAAGAATTTTTAGCTAAGTTTGATAAAAAATATCATTGTTTTGTTGAATATGGAGATACAGATTTAAGTGTTGAACCTACAGAAAATGCTAATGAAAATACTGTTTCGTTAGATTAAAAACATTTACTTCTTTAATATTACAATTACAATACATATAGCTTGCAGCATATTGGATAATTCTGGTTCAATTCCAGATATGTATAAACTTCTCTCAGTTTACGTAATTGTAATAGGTAGTTTAAATGAGTGTACGTGGTGTAGCTGGCAGCATAAGTTTTAAGGGTAAACGGGTATAGATTCGAGTTCTATCGTACAAAAAAGCTCAAATAAACTATTCCAATACTGTTAGTTTTATGAGAGAAAGATTAACAGTTGGTTAAAGAAGTATTAATTAAATGTAATCGAAAGCATACCATAAGAACTGCTTAGATTCTTTTTAATGTAACTAATGTGACGGAATTGGTAGACGTACCCTTATAAGGAGGGTGTTGTACAATAAGCATAATGAGAATAACAACGTGTAGGTTCGAATCCTACCATTAGTTCTAAAACTGTGTTGTTTTTTTTAAGAATGGGTTTAAGTTGTAAAAAGTTTAGCTATATAAAAACACATGAATATTATTTCAAAGACAATTCTTAATCGAGTTGTCTTTTTTCATTTTAAAACTATCTACAATTATGGAAAAAGTATATTTATTAAAAGCTACAACAACTTCTGAATATGACGATTGTGGTTGTTATTACGATAAAACTATTGGTATTTATTCTACAAAAGAAAAAGCTACACAAGCTGAAAAAGAACTTCAATTAAGAGGTTTTAATTCTTTTGAAGAAAAAGAAGAATATGTCAATAAACGTAATTCTGTTAATAGTAAAAATCTACAATTAAATAAAGATAGAGATATAAGGTTTAGTGAATACTGCAAAGAAAGAGAAAAATACTACAATGATGTGTTTAAAAAACAACACGATATTCATTATTTTTTTGATGGTTGTTTTTCTTATCCTTATGAAGAAAAAAATTGTAATCTTGGTTTTAAAGCATGGGCTTCTGCACCTAGTGGACGAGGCTTTGGAAATTTTGAACCAGGTGAACATGAACAACTTAAAAAACAATGTTGGACTTATTTAAAAGAGTTTAATAAAAACTTTCCTCCTTTTGAAGAACCTGTGTATGAAGAATTTGACGATAACATTGACTTTTTTGAAGGAGAAACTACAATTGAAGAGTATGTTGTTCAATAATATCAATAAGCCTTTATGATGCAATCTAACATAAATAACTGGATAGAAGTAGGAGAACTTTACTTCTATAATGATGGTAAGATAAGTTTCTATCATACAGCTTCAATGAGATTTTATAATCGTTGGAGTTATAAACTTTAAAGATTATAACAACACAGTTTTAATTAAATTGTATTATTATGAATAAGAAAAAAAGAAATGAATTAAATGCTATATTTCAAAAAATGAAAATTGAAAATGTTTCTTTTGATATAGCAAGACAAATGGTAAGAAAAGGATATATAGGTGTCTGGAAAGAAAATGGAGTTTTTATGCAAAAATGTAGCTACGAATCTTATGGTACTTGTAGATACCCTTGCAATGGAGATTGTTAATTAAACGGAAACAGTAGCATAGCAGGTCAGTGCGAGAAACCGTAAGATACGTGAGTTCGATTCTCACCTGTTTCCCTTAAAATAATGTCTTATTTTTGTTTTAAACGATAAATAATATGAAAACAATAAAAGAATGGTTTGAATCAGTTGAAAATCTAATACTTAGGAAAGTATTACTGATGAGGTATGATAGTAATTATGATGTACATTCAGACGGTGAATATAGTTTGAAAGCATCTATTACATATGGTTTTGATTGGAATAAAACTGTTGAAGGTTATAAATTTTGGATAGATGTAACAAACGAATTAAAATCATCAAACGAATCACCAACATTTAATGCTAAATATCCTGTAATGCAGGTAGAATGGCTTGATGAGAATGAGTGTATTCATTGCGAAACAGTTGTAGAAAAGTCTCAAATTGAATCTTTATTATCAAATAGAATAAGTTATGTAATAACTGGTTCTCCTGATTCTGAAAGATGTTATATTATTTTAAATCCTAAGTTTCCAGCAGTTTATTTGTTTAGACCCGAAACCTACACAATTTATCCAGCAAAACTATTTATAGAAAACATTTTAAAATTAAAAACTATGACTGAGTTGCCCGAATATTTCGTGATAAAACGTGAAGCTGATAATCCACTTTGGGATAAGTACATTCAATGGATTAATAGTTTTAAAGGTTGTAATATAGACAAAAATAAATCTATGGATGAATTTATTTCATTTGACACTTATATTGAAGATTGGGATTGTTTTAATAATTTAGAACATTGCAAAAAAACAAAACCTATACTTATTACACTTGAACAATGGGATAGTATTGTAAACAAAACACAAATTAATATGAAACAAACATTAACACTTGGTCAGTTAAAAGACCTTGTAAATGCAGACAGCTGTACTGAATGGAAAACTAGATTATTTAACATACTTAAAAGCTATTATTCCTATAAAGATGATACTGTTTTTGAAATTTGTCAAGAAGACATTGATTACGCCAAACAGCGTTGTTCTCCAAAACAACTACAATTGTTAAAAGATGCAGGATTAGTTTTTGAAGAAGAATTTACATTTAAACATTTACAACAAATAAGTGGTTTAGATGTTTCTAATTCAGAAAAAGTTTATTATGCAGAAGACAATGAGTACATATATTTTTTAACACAAAATAATCCTCGTAGATACGGTTGCATTAGAAAATCTGACTGTGTTATTACTAATACAGAATATGCAGGTAATAATGAAAAGTTAAAACCAATCAAAGGAATAAAAATCACACCTATTTATTAACATAAACACTTATAACAATGAAATACAAAGCAGAATACGTACAAGTAATTAGTAAAGGTAAATTAGTTACAAGAGTTGTTTTAACTCACAAGTTTGACACTAAAACTAACAAATGGGTTAGTATATTTTAATTTATGTTAGCAGGATTTCAAAAATATCTTGTAGATAAAGGATTTACAAGATGGTGCTTTCCTCATCTTGGAAAAGATAAAGAAGCAGTTGAAAATTACGATTCTGTTTTTCTTTCAGCTTATAATCCTTTGCAATATATTTTTAAAAAAGACAATAAACAATGTTACTGGGGTTTATCTGAATGTGATAAACCTCCCGTAATGTTTTTAGGCTATGATAAAATTAATCTTTTGCAATTAAGCTCGAAAGAAGCAGCTCAAAATAACATTAAATGGTTTAAAGAAAGAACAATTGAAGACGGATACAGAATTATTTTTCAACAAATCAAAGATTACGATTTAATATACGATGTATTTATGTCAGATGATTTGATATTTAACGTTTATTGTACTGTTGAAAACCCTTTTGTAATAATCACAAGCAACTATTTTAATTTTAATTATGAAAAAGATTGATTATGTAAACAATATTAATTCTTCCAATTCAAATGTTGTTGAAGAATACGTAAAAGAGTTTATCAATATCTTAAAACAAATCAAGTATCTTTACCTTTTCGTTTACCTAATGGGTTAGAACCGAAAGATTTAGATTTTACTAAGGTAAAACAAAGATTTATGGAAGATGGTTGGAATTTAACAATAAGAGATAATTATGACGAAGGGCAAGGTTATCGTTGGACTTCTTATTATCTACAATAAAGCATTACATTAGTTTTAAGCAACTATTTTATTTAAGTGGTAGAAGTATCATTTGAGTAAAATAGTTGCTTATTTTGCTTTTAAATTATAAAACTTATGACTAAAAGAATAGAAAAAGCAATAGACATCTTTTTAGATGCTATTAACAATGGAACATTAGCAAAAGGTAATTGTACAGCTTGTGCTGTTGGTAATCTTGTTGCACACGGATTAGGTGGTGAAATTACAAATAATGGATGTTATTTTGAATGTACAGTTGAAAACAGCCATTGGAGTAGTTTATTTATTACTTACAGTGACGGTCAATTGATTAGAACACGTAATTTATTAAATAATAATGTTCAATCTAACATCAAAGCAACTGATTTTACTTGGGAAGAATTAGCTTTAATTGAAAAAACATTTGAAACTAATACATCTATTGATGCAGATGATTATCGTAATTACACACAAAAACAAATAAGAGCAGACCAAATTAGAGGCTTAGAAGCTGTTGTTAAGGTGATGCTACAATTTGATGAGTGTAAATATGATGTAAAAGAAGTATTCACCAATAAAGCTGTATTAATATGTCAATAGAAGAATACGTGGAATCATATTTAGCTCAAAAAGAAATATACAATTCTCAATTAAAAAGATTTCATATTAAAAACGATGAAAGCAACACAAATAGTTACAATTAAATCTTTTTCACCTATGTTTAAAGGTGGAGAAGAAGCTACTAATATTCATATCATTAATGTTGAAGAACACGGATTTGATATTGTAACACAAAAGTCTTTATATCAAATTGGAGATAAGGCTTTGTTTATTCAGCCTGATTTTTGCCTGAGTGATATTCCTTTATTTGCAGATTTTATAGCACCAGAAGGTAATCCTAACAAATCAAGGTTAGGTAAAAATAATAGAATTAAAGCTGTTAAGTTTGGTTTTACCGATTCAAAAGGTAATAAAGTTTATAGTAACGGTATTTTGTTACCTTTGAATGAAGTGTTTATGTTTTTATCTGAAAACAATCCTTTAATTACTAATTTAACTATTAAAAATAGTTCAAAAGGAAATATAGAGAAATATCTATTAAATATAGATTTTGATACTCTTTTAAACATTACTAAATACGAAGAACCAGAAGGTAAACTTCAAGGTGATGCGAAAGGTAATTTGCCAAATGGAATGTATAAAACTGATGAAACCAACTTTAATAACAATTACAAACAGTTAGAAGTATTACTACCCTGTCAGTTAGTTGGCACTGTTAAAATAGATGGTTCATCTTGCACTGTTTATTATAAGTCTGAAACAGAATATGGTATTTGTTCAAGAAGTTTAGAGAAAAAGCTATATGATACAGAAGGTACCATTGCACAAGATGATTGGGTTCAATTAGGTTATCCTATTCTTGAAAAGCTGAAAGAACATAAACTACAATACGCAGTAAGGTGTGAGATTTATGGTCAATCATTGAAAGGTTCTGGTAATAAGAATAATTTTCACGCTAAATTACCTAAATCTATTGCTGTTTATGGTATTGACGACTATTCAAGTGGAGTTTGTGTCCCATTACCAATGAAAGAAGTAGTTAGAATTTGTAATGAGTTACATTTACCAATGGTTAGTTTTGTTTTAATTAAAATGATTAATTCTATTGAACAAGTTAAAGAAACTTGCGAAGCAGCTTTTAAACTTAATTTGTATGAAGGTGTTGTAATTAGAACTTACGAAACTAATGCTTATTCAGGTAAGTATATGAATAACGAATATGACAGTTTAAAGTAATGCTAATCAAAATTTTAAAAGAAAATAGTATGAAAACAGAAAAAGAAAATAAATTACAAACTCTCAATAAACATATTGAAGAGTTGTTTACAGATGGTTGTAGATTATATTTATTTAAAGGAGTGTTTAATGAAGAAAATGAAAACTACGCTAAGTTTTTATTTATAGGTCAAAAACCTACACCAGAAGATGAAGACCCTCTGGAAGAAATAAGAGACTGTAAATCTGAACACGAAGATTGCGTAATTGATATTATGGGAATTGATTATTTTTATAAAACCTATACTTCTTTAAAATCTTTACCTAACCACGATGAGTTAGTTAAGTCTTTTAAAGAAAGATACAATAGATTAAGTTAAAACAAATCAACTTTGATTATGAAAACAAAAGAACAAGTAGAAGCACATTTTGATTGGTTAATTTCAGTTTTAGAAAAAGCAAAACCAATATTTGTAGATTTTTATACAAAACAAAACAATGAATTAGAAGAATTACCTTCTTATTTTAGTTTTCAATATGCAGAAGGAGAGAAGTTTATTGATGAAAGAGACGGTTTAGAATGTGAAGAAGAAAGTGTATTGTATTTTGGTGTTTATACTCCAATTGAAACGCACTGTTGTAATTTTACAACAAATCAAATTGAATTTGACGAATCAATTTACGATTAAAAATCAACCTATACTTGCTTGAATGATGAGTATAGGTTCTAAATTAAAAGAATATGAAATACAAGTTTAAAACTAAACAACACGTTATCAAAATTGATTGTAATAATAAACTAGCTAAATTGTTCAATATTTTACAATCAATTGGATTTAGTCCTGAAAACTGTGATACTGATTATGTTAGACTAATTGGTAAGAAATATCAATTAACTTGGTTTAAAAAGAATTACGCACATTTCTATTCTTCTACAACTTGTTGTCCTGATAAAGGTATTACACCTAATGGTTGGGCTGTAACAGAAGATTATGATAATTCAGAAGTTTGGATTGTAATTGACAAAAAGAATTGTTTTAACAAGTATAAAGATTCTGAATTTGCTATTAACACCTCTAAATACGCATTAGAAGAGATTGTAGCCATTATTTTTAAGATTTGTAGTATTAACAAGGTTGTAGATTATAATGTCTCTAATAGCTTTTATTTCAATTATAGTGAAAAGATTAAATTATTAGATTTACCTAATTCTGGATTTGGTACAGATGTTCAAGACGTTGAATGGTCTGGTAATTATGGTAAGTCATTTAAAAATCAAGGATTTTGTTATAAATGGAAATCTAAAAACAAAGTAAAACATAAACATAAACTATATGAATCATAATTTCTTACCTTTTGACATCTGTGAGATGTTACCAAAAGAAAATCCTAATAGATTAGGTTGTTTTACTAAAAAATATTCAAGAACTTATGTAGAAGATAAATTTAAAGTGTGGGAGGAAAAAGGTGTTGAATTTACAAGAAGTCTTGAATCTTATGATATAGAAAAAGAAATGTCTTATTCTGATTGGAGAGTACAATCTTTTTGGGAAAGAGATGCTTGGACTATACTTGATGCTTTAATTTTGTTGGAAGAACAAGGTTATTTTATTGAAGTTTCTGGTAACTGGGTATTTACAATTTACGATAAAGTAAATAATGATATATTAACTTGTTTTCCTGCTAAATACAACTCACGTATAGAAACCTATACAGAAGGAATAAGACACTGTTTAAACTTAATGAAAGATGAAACTAATAGAAGCTGAAAAACAAATAAACAAAATAGAATTGTTTAAGTATTTTGTTGAAAAAGAATTAACTAAAAGAATGGTTGTTGTAAACAACAATTTTCTTTTTATTGATGGAGATAGAATTGGTTTTGACAAAGAATATTTAAGACCTGTTTTAAATTTACACATTCTTGAAGATGTTGATATAAGATTTATGTATCTATCTTACATTAAGATAAGAGATTTTTGTAAAGATAAATCTATTGATAAAATGTTATTTTTTGTTTTAGAAGAATTCTACAACAACTTAAAAAGAGTTGATTTATTATATAATGATATTATAACTGATTTTGAAAATAGTTCTGAGTATCAAATATACTTAGACAATTACGAAAATTGGTTACAATCTATTATTGTAAAGTTTAATGAACAACTTTTACATCATATTGAAATAGCTGATAAACATTTAGATAAAAACACTTGGGAATACGATTACGTTAAATACAGATTATGTTTCAATTTTTCAAATCCTATTGCTATCGATATTTACATAAACAATTTAACAAATGAGCTTAATAGAACAACTGAAACAAACTCCTAAATGGAGTGGGTTTGAAAAATGGTGGTGTGATAATTACTTTTTAAAAGTATTAGTGTATAATCACATTAACATTAGCTTTGAGTGTTTTTGTAGTTTTCCATTTGAGTTTCAAGAAGGTGTGTTTAAAAAGTTTATTGAACAAGATTCGGTAATAGCTAAATACAGAACTCATTACAATATATCTGTATTAAAAGAAGATTGTTTGATTCAAGACGATTTTAACACATTTGAAGAACTAATACTTTGGTATTTCAACAACTAAGCTATGATAACATACTATAAAGTATATCAACGAACAGAAAGACTTGGTAGTATTAGTAATGATGTTCATAATGAAATTTATTGTCAAACACAAGATAAAGACGAAGCTGAATTTGTGTTTCAAGTTTTATTGCAGGATTTCTATAAAGACTACTTAATTGCTTTAAATACAAGTGCGGAATTGTGTACGGATGTTTTACATGAAAAAAGAGCTAAATCTGAAATTCCATTTGATGAAATAACTTCTATATTTTACAACGAAGATACTTGGGTAAATAGACCTGTAATTGAAAAAGTTGAGATTTAATTATATAACAAAAATAAACTTATGATAACACTTGTAACAGGTTATAACAATACAGGTAAAACTACTTGGATAATAAACGAAATAACTAAAGCAATAGGTTATTTTAATAAAGAATATTTGTTTAAAAATCCATCAGAATTTGATAATAACATTACTTCTAGCTATTATAAGTTGTTTAATAAATACAGTTTTTGTACCAGTACTCATTTATTTCACACTGACAATAAAAACATATTCTATTTTAATCAACCTGAAAACGGATTACACCCAAGTTTTCAATCAAAACTCGCAGAAGAGTTTATTAAACTGCATAATGAAGGGTATGATTTGTACATTGAAACATATTCAGACCATATAATCAACTCAATAAGAGTAGCTATAAAGCAAGGTTTAATTAAATCGAATGATGTTAAAGTCTTGTTTTTTAAAGCTGCTAATGATATTGTTGAGATTAAGATTGATAAAAGAGGAACTACAAACATAGAAATAGACGGGTTTTGTGATGAATACGAAAAGCATTTAATAGCCTTATTATAAAAATTATACAACATAAAACTTTTAACTTGATAGAAATATGAGCTACTTAGTAAAACAAAGAGTATGGTTGCCTTTATACAACCAACATGGTATTGTTAAAGGAATAACTCTCAAAAGAGAGGGTAACATCTACAAGATTAAACTTGAAGACGGTTCTATTGAATTTGTTAATGAAACACAAATTAAATCAACTAAATGATGGAATTTATAAAAGGGAAATGGTATTTATATAGATATATAAACTATGATTTTTATATAAAATCTACTGAAAACTCTTTTAACAAGATTTATTTTAAAGAGTTTATTGATTTAAAAAGAAAGGTTTATTATGAAAATGAGACGATTTGTTCTTATGACAATGAATTTGTAACAAATATAGAAATAAGCATATCAGAAATACAACAATATCTTCCAGATGGACACGAAGACAAAGAAGTTAAAATGGAAATAGGCAAATATTACAGAGTTGATGATGAAAGTGGTTTTTGGATGATTGGTAAATGTTCTGTTGAAGATAGAGATTCTTGGCGAGGACATATGAGAGGAATAGCTACTTTTATAAATAAAGAACAAATATTTGAAGAAGACGGTTCTTGGTGTTATAAAATAGATGACGGAACAAGAAACTACAAACCAGCATCAAAAGAAGAAATAGATTGGTTAAATAGTTGTATTGCGGCAGGTAAGTATCTTGATAAACCAGAAGAAAAATACCAATACGAAGTTGTACATTGCGAAACACAAGAACAATGGGATTTTGTGACTGAAAAGTTGGGTGATAAATTATTAGATTATTGGGATGAGTATAAGCAAGATAGTTGTATAGAACTATCAGCACAATGTTATTCTGACATAGATTTTTATAGAGAAAAAAATTCCAAAATCTATTCATTTCAAGAATGGTGTGCTAAGTTTGGTCATCAATTTGATGAGTTTAAAGTTGGTGATTGGGTTGTCATTACTAAATCTAATGTAGAT
>Ga0315905_10003468_pt1 | contig 16276 bp, 20 predicted proteins | sample LakEriMetagenome_5_FD_203522 | JGI IMG/M metagenome (GOLD analysis project Ga0315905, IMG submission 203522) | Freshwater fungal communities from buoy surface, Lake Erie, Ohio, United States - Buoy 4 MA121 | ecosystem: Environmental > Aquatic > Freshwater > Lake | place: USA: Lake Erie, Ohio... | reverse complement strand
TGCGCGACATTCAGCCGCAGCGGTGTCACAACATGAAAGCCGGCCACGCCTTGACGAGTACGGTTATCCAGAAAAATAGTTTTTTCTTCCAGCCATTGTCCCTCCGCCGAAATCAGAGCGCCGTCAAGGGCCGATGCTTTCGATTCGGGGGCCAGGGCAACCGGAGCACGATTCAGGGCTGTCTGGCGGTGTTCTGCAGCCCGGGCCTTCTCATCGGCCCGTTGCAGTTGCCAGCGACCGAGCGAAGCCGTGAGTCCAATGACCGCAAGCGCAGCCAGCGCCGGGATCAGCTGACGCAGGTGCATGCGATACTCTTTGTGATGAAAATCGTCATCGTCGTGATCTTTGTGTGCATTCTGGCGAGCCTGGGCTCAGCCCTGTTCTTCATGATGCGCGACAAGGGGCGCACCCGAAACACCGCAAGGGCGCTCGGGTTGCGGGTTGGCCTCTCGGTTCTGCTGTTTCTGTTCATCCTGTTTGCGCACTATCAGGGCTGGATCGAAAGCCGCGGCATTCCGGTTGGGCCCAACTGACCTGCGTTCAGTGCATGAGGTTGACCTGGGTTTCGCGCATCAAAGGCATTTCCCCTTGCGACCCGAGTGCTTCTGAGCGACATCCGGCCCATTCAAGCGCGGTCAGCCGACAGGCGTCATCAGGGATGGCCCTGAATTTACGCGCAAAGAACCGACCGCTGGCCTGAGCCCGCTTCAGTTGGGTCGGGTCCATGACGACCGGATGGCCCTCGTCATCAAACGGCGAAACACTGTGGTTGGACGGCCCGGGTTCACGGCCCGCATGCATGAGCAGCGTCGGAATCAGCAGCTCATCGACCATCGTGAGTGATTCGAACCGGGCGCGAAAATCGCTCGAGGCGGCCATCTGCACCATCCGCTCACAGACCGACCGTCTGGCACCGAACCAGACACTGCCCACCGCGCAATCGGGCGGGTTCATCGCAGGGTCTTGTGGCCTCAGCGTTGTCTGTCGGGTTGTACCAGGGCCGAACCAGCGACGGTTGGAGGCGAGTGCGCGAGTCATGGCCACCGCGGCAGCAGCGCGCAGGGCATCAACCCCCATGGCCTCCTGTCGTCGGTGCATGACTGACATCGAGAGTTGCTGCTCAAGCTCGGGCTCATGACCAAAGTACCAGCGCCGCAGCCTCGAGAGCAGCTTCTGGCGCTCACTTGCGGTTGGCGCGTAGGCCCGCCAGGCAAAGCTCATGCGGGTATCCCGATCACGGTCCAGCGCAAAGGCATCGACATGATGGTCCTGGGTTCCCTGACTCACATGAGCAATCAAGTCCGATATCGGTCGGATCGGCAGGCAACTCGGGCTGAGCAACTGCAGATAATCAAAAGGACGCTCGCGCAACGCCTGGGTGATGCTCTGGAGGATGGCCGAGGCAAAGCCCCAGTCTCCCCATCCGGTTGCCCTGGCGGGCCTGACCCATTGAACCTGGCTCGCGATCACTGAAGGCAGGGGCGGCCGCACGCGGGAGGCGTCCTGATGAATGAGGACTGGCCAGGGCGCGAGGGCATCGACCAGCTGGGACAGGATTCGATTGTCCTCCCCGGAGGACATCACGACGAACTGCAGCTTGGCGGGCATTGAAGGCCTGGGTCGAATGGATAGGCCCGCAATGTTCAAACGGCCGCTTGCGCGGCCGTTTGAGGATCATCAAGGAACACGGTTGCCGTCGATCAGGTCTGCATGATCCGACACGCCTCCTGAGTTACATCCAGTAGACGATGATGTACAGACCAAGCCAGACCACGTCCACGAAGTGCCAGTACCAGGCCGCACCTTCGAACGCAAAGTGATGCTCCGGTGTGAAGTGGCCCTTGATGACGCGGAACAGCACAACCGCCAGCATCAGGGCACCGATGGTCACATGAAACCCGTGAAAGCCGGTCAGCAGGAAGAAGGTCGAGCCAAAAATGCCTGACGTGAGCTTGAGGTTCAGGTCCCTGTAGGCATGGATGTATTCATAGGCCTGAAAACCCATGAAGACGACGCCCAGCGCGATGGTCGCGGCCAGCCAGAAGATCAGCGACCCACGACGGTTGTCCTTGAGCGCATGGTGGGCGATGGTGAGTGTCACGCCCGAGGTGAGCAGCAGCGCCGTATTGATGGTCGGAATCGGCCAGGGGCCCATCGTGGCGAACTGCTCGATCGTTCCAGCCGGGCCGGTATTGGGCCAGGACGCACCGAAGTTGGGCCACAGGAACTGCTTGTGATCGAGATCGCCCAGCCAGGGCATGGTCAGCACGCGGGCATAGAACAGCGCACCGAAAAACGCCGCGAAGAACATGACCTCGGAAAAAATGAACCAGCTCATGCTCCAGCGAAACGAGGCATCGACCCGCTCGTTGTACTGGCCGCCCTCGGATTCACGGGCCACCGCAGAAAACCAGCCCACCAGCATGTAGATCAGAACGGCAAATCCGACGATCAGGGACCACTTGCCCCAGGCAGCCTGATTGATGGTGCCCACAGCGCCAAACCCGGTGAACAGCATCGCGACGGAACCAACCAGCGGCCACTGCGACGGCGCCGGGACGTAGTAGTAGGGTGCAGCGTGAGTGCCTGCGCTCATGGTGTGTTCTCCCTGGAAACCAGTGTGTTGTGCGGGGTGCTCATGAAGGCACCACCATTCGGACGATCAGGACGAGGGCCAGCACGAAAACGCCAGCCAGGACGATGCCCGTGGCGATGACCACGCGCGGATCCAGCCGGGCCATGTCCTGTTCGTGACTGCTGCGCGAACGTACGCCAAAAAAGGAAGCGCCCACCGCCTTGATCGTGTTGAGCAGGCCTGCACGGGGCGCCTGCGTTGGAGCGGGCGAGGTCATGATCCGTTCGCCGTTCGGGGCTGGGCCTGCCTGACGCCGGATGACGCCGCTTGAGGCTGCATGCCCGTGCCCACACCAAAGAAAGCATAGGACAGCGTGATGGTGCTGACTGTCTCGGGTAGTTTGGGATCGACCACAAAAACCACCGGAAAACTGCGCTCCTCGTTGGCCTGCAGTTCCTGTTGCTTGAAGCAGAAGCATTCGAGCTTGTGGAAATACTGGGCCGATACGGTCGGCGCGTAACTCGGAATGGCCTGGCCCGCCATGGCCCGCGACTCGGTGTTGACCAGGCGATAGTGGATGGTGACAAGCTCACCCGGATGGACTTCAACCGAGCGCTTCTCGGGCATGAACCTGAAGGTTCCCGCCTGATTGGCATCAAACTCGACCGTGATGCGGCGCGAGGTATCGATCTGGGTGTTGTTGGCCCAGCGCTGAGCCGACGGATCGGCCTTGGTCAGCATGTTGACGCCCGTAACCTCACAGATCGCGCGATAGATCGGCACCATGGCGAAGCCAAAGCCGAACATCAGCAGCACCAGCACCGACAGCTTGCCCATCGTGGACCAGTTGGCGCCAGAAAAGAAGCGGGCGAAGGGCATGGATAACGCTCAGGAAAACCAGATCCGCTTGGCAATCACACCCGCGAAGAAGACCGCCGCAATGCTGAGCAGCACCAGCGCTGTTCGGGCATTGGAGGGCTTTCGCGGGGGTGTGGACATCACTTGACCGTGGGCGGGGTTTCGAAGGTGTGGAAGGGCGCCGGTGAGGGCACGGTCCATTCCAGGCCTTGCGGGTTGTCCCAGACCTGGTCGGTTGCTTTCTGACCACCTCGGATGCACTTGAGGATGGCCGCCAGGAAAATCAGCTGCGACAGGCCGAAACCAAACGCACCCACAGACGCCAGGGCATTGAAGTCGGCGAACTGCATGGGGTAGTCGGCATAGCGACGGGGCATGCCGGCCAGCCCGAGGAAGTGCATCGGGAAGAAGGTGATGTTGAAGGTGATGAGCGAGGCCCAGAAGTGGAATTTGCCCAGCTTCTCGTCATACATGTGCCCGGTCCATTTGGGCAGCCAGTAGTAGGTGCCTGCAAACAGCGCAAAGAGCGAGCCCGCCACCAGCACGTAGTGGAAGTGCGCCACCACGTAGTAGGTGTCGTGGAGCTGGATGTCGAGCGGAGCGACCGACAGGATGATGCCGGTGAGGCCCCCCATGGTGAACACGAAGATGAAGCCGATCGCGAACAGCATGGGCGTTTCGAAGGTCATCGAGCCGCGCCACATCGTGGCCACCCAGTTGAAGATCTTCACGCCCGTGGGCACGGCGATCAGCATGGTGGCGTACATGAAGAACAGCTGGCCGGTCACGGGCATGCCGGTCGTGAACATGTGGTGGGCCCACACGATGAACGACAGGATGGCAATCGACGCGGTGGCGTACACCATCGAGCTGTAGCCGAACAGGCGCTTGCGGGCAAACGTGGGGATGATCTCGCTCACGATGCCGAAGGCCGGCAGGATCATGATGTAGACCTCGGGGTGACCGAAGAACCAGAAGATATGCTGGTACATCACCGGATCGCCACCGCCGGCGGCGTTGAAGAACGAGGTGCCGAAGTGGCGATCGGTCAGCACCATGGTGATCGCGCCGGCCAGCACGGGCATCACGGCGATCAGCAGGTAGGCCGTGATCAGCCAGGTCCAGACGAAGAGCGGCATCTTCATGAGCGTCATGCCCGGTGCGCGCATGTTCAGGATCGTGGTGACGATATTGATCGACCCCATGATCGAGGAGGCGCCCAGGATGTGAACCGCGAAGATCGCCATGTCCATGCCCACGCCCATCTGCACCGAGAGCGGTGCATAGAGCGTCCAGCCGGCAGCCGTGGCGCCGCCCGGCACGAAGAACGAACCGATCAGCAGCAGCGCTGCAGGCGGCATCAGCCAGAAGCTGAAGTTGTTCATCCGCGCAAAGGCCATGTCGGACGCGCCGATCATGAGCGGGATCTGCCAGTTCGCGAAGCCCACGAAGGCCGGCATGATGGCGCCGAACACCATCACCAGCCCGTGCATGGTGGTCAGCTGGTTGAAGAACTCGGGATTGACATACTGCAGACCGGGCTGAAACAGCTCGGCGCGAATGGTGAGCGCCATGACGCCGCCCGAGAGCAGCATCACAAAGGCAAACCAGAGGTACAACGTACCGATGTCTTTGTGGTTGGTGGCAAACAGCCAGCGCCTCCAGCCATGCGGATGGTCGTGCGCGTGGTCGTCGTGACCGGCGGGGTGATCAATCACTGCAGCCATGAATCGCTCCTGCTTCTGAATCTCTGGGTTCGGTCTTGCTGAGTTCGGTCTTGTTTACTTGCGTGCGGCGCTGAAGTCTTTGGGCTGGACAATGGCGTCTTCGGCCTTGTTGCCCCAGGCATTGCGGGTGTAGGTGGCCACCGCAGCCAGTTCGACATCAGACAGATGCTTGAAGGCCGCCATCGCCGTACCGGCCTTGCCATTGAGCAGCAGGGCGATCTGGTCATCCTGCTTGCCCAGCACCAGCTTGGAGCCATCCAGTGCCGGGAAGGCACCCGCAACACCCTTGCCTGTGGGCTGGTGGCAACTCGCGCAATTGGATGCATAGACCTTGGCGCCCCGATCCGACAGGTCGGCCTGAGCCCATTCCTTGGTGGGGTCGTCAGCCTTGGCCAGCAGTTCCGCCTTCTGGGCAGCGGCCCACTTGCGGTAGTCCTCCTGGCTCTTCACTTCCACCACGATCGGCATGTACGCGTGGTTCTTGCCGCACAGCTCGGCGCACTGCCCGCGGTAGGTGCCCACCTTTTCGGCCTTGAACCAGGTGTCGCGCACGAAGCCCGGAATGGCATCCTGCTTGACGCCAAAGGCCGGCACCATCCAGGCATGGATGACGTCGTTGGCGGTGATCACCATGCGGACCTTCTGGCCCACCGGAACCACGAGCGGGTTGTCGACCTCCATCAGGTAGGTCTCGCTTTTCTGGACGGTGGACCCCCGAACCGTCTGCTCGGCCGGTGTGGACAGGGTCGACAGGAAGTTGATGCCCTCGCCCTCGCCCTTGAGGTATTCGTAGCCCCACTTCCACTGGTAACCCGTGGCCTTGATGGTCAGATCGGCCTGCGAGGTGTCTTTTTGCTCGATCACCATGCGGGTGGCTGGAATCGCCAGGCCCACCACGATGAGAAAAGGCACGACCGTCCAGGCGATCTCGACCCCCGTGCTCTCGTGGAAATCAGCCGACTTGGCGCCCCGCGAACGGCGATGGGCCCAGATCGAATAGAACATGACCGCGAACACGGCCACAAAGATGGCCAGACAGACCCACAGCAGAAAGTTGTGAATCCAGTGCTGGTCTGCAGCGATCTTGGTGACACCCTGGGTGAGGTTGACCTGGTTGACGCCCGGGCCTCCCACCATGTCCTTGACAGCCCAGGCTGGCGCTGACAGAGCGAGAGCGGCGAACCCAAGGCCCCTCTGGACTCCTGCCGTCATGCGGCTGACCGTACCGCCAACCCGAGAGTGGGTCGAAAGGCCCGCACGGCTCGAGCGGCCGGCAACGCTTGCGTTTGGAACCATCACCATCGCATTCCCTGAATGTGTGTCCTCAGTTCGGCTGCCAGTTCCGGACGCTGAGCCTCCGGAATGAAACGGCCGACTTCGATCGTTTTTCCTGCCCCCGCAAGCCCGATGAGCTCACGACGGCGTCCTGCATAGTGCACTCTCAACCAGGACAGACTGAATTGTTGCCGATTCAGCCTTGCCCCTACGCTCGTCTCGACCTCCAGGCCCGATGGCCCGAGCACGATGCGCTCGTAGTCCAGCACATGCCGCGCATGGATCGCGAATGCAATTCCGAGCGCAAGCACTTCAAGGCACGCGAATGGCAGCACCATCCAGGCACCCGACCACGCAAACCCCGCTGCAACCAGCAGGGAAACCGTAGCCACCGCACCGAAAACCGCAGCCAGCTGCCCGGGGCGCAAGGCGCAGTTCGGACGCAGGAGCCACTCATGGCTGCCAGCCTCTTTGACGTGAATCCAGGACCGTCGCATGAAGATGACCGCATGTCTTTAGTGCAGCGCCGCATTATAGGCGGGGGGGCAGCCCCCCAGCAAGCCAAGGCCATTCACAACGACCCCGCGGCACGAGGCCTGAAGCTCACGGGCGACCATCCCTGCGGCAAGCGCTTGACCGACGGGCACCAGGCATGGCCCTGAATCACCTCGACCGTGACCGGCGTGGCGGTCGGCCCGCACAGGGCCTGGAGTCGGCGCAGCAAAGCGGCCCTGCTGTGCGCCGTGAACAGTCCGCCGGGACGATTCGGGCGAACGTCGCCACCCAGCGCCCGCAGGTCGTCGAGCATGCGCTTCGGATCCTGCCAGGTGAGCTGCAGGCGCTCAGCATCCATGACCGGGTCGGCAAAGCCTGCCTGGACCAACGCATCGCCCAGGTCATGCAGGTCGGGCAATCGCGGCAAGGCAAGGCCCAAGGGGGCAAGCTCGCGCAGCGTGTCTACACCCAGGGCGCTGAACATCACCAGCCCCCCCGGGCGAATCACGCGGTGCCACTCGCCGATCATGGCGGGAACATCGTCCGACCAGTGCAGCACCAGGTTCGACCAGATCAGATCGACCTGATGGCTCGGTACCGGCAAGGCATGAGCATCGGCGCAGGCCCAGGCAGGCCGGTGATGGTCTGGCTCGTGCAGGCGCAGGCGGCGGGTCAGGGCCTGCCACCAGGGCCGATCACGGGCGGCCTGATCGATGCGATTGCCAACAGACAGGCGCCTCGCAGCCAGATCGATTCCAAGCAACCGGGCGCCCGGGTGACGCTGCCAGAGTGCCCGGACATCCTCGCCAAAACCGCAGCCGACATCCACGATGAATCCGGGCTGCTGACGAACAAGATCAAGACGCTCGAGCATTCGCTCGCCGACTTCACGCGCAAGAAAAGCAGCCGGATCGGGCCAGGCCGTGCGACGGTCGAACTGCCGACGCACGGCGTTTCGATCTCGGTCCTCATCCCTGGCCGAATGGCCTAGATCGGAAGTCTGATTCATGGTCGCGGCAGTATACGGAGGGTCATTGAGCCCCTAGGCTTGCAGCCATCCTTCTTCGCGGTGATTGCCCTTGTCCTGGTGGTCTTCATGGCTCGATCGTCTGTTGCCCAGAGCCTGTGCGCTGTGCGGCCTTGCTCTGAACGCCGGTGCGCAGGTGGGCGTGTGCAGCCCCTGCCTGCTCGATTTGCAGGGTGCCCGGCGGATCCGGTGTCCGAGGTGTGCGCTGGCCCTTGAAACATCGAATGACACGTCTCATTGCGACTGCCTGCCGCGCTTCGGTGGCCTGATTGATCGCACGCTGGCGGCCGCCGATTACGCGCCTCCCATTGATCGTCTGATCACTACGGTCAAGTTCGCCCGGCAACCCGGGCCTGCGCGTGCGCTGGGCGAACTGGTCGCCGCGGCCTGGCGCGGCTGTGCAGACCGGCCCGTGGTCGATCTGCTGATCCCGGTGCCTGTATCGGTGGAACGGCTCGCCGAGCGGGGATTCAATCAGTCGCTGCTCATGGCGCGCGCCTGTGCCCGTCTGATGCCCGAACGGGTTCGGGTCTTGCCCGACACACTGCTGCGAACTCGGCATAGCGCCGCGCAGTCGGGGCTTGGGCGCGAGGCGCGGCTGCGCAACCTCGAGGGCGCCTTTGCCTGCAAACCACTGCCCGCAGGGGCCAGAGTGGCCCTGATCGATGATGTACTCACCACAGGCAGCACCGCACTGGCCGCTTCACGAGCCCTGCGTGAGGCCGGGGCGCAGTCGGTCGTCTTGCTGGTTGCCGCGCGGGCGGGCAGCTCTGAGAGCATCAGCCGCGCAGATCACCTTGGCGTGCAGCCCGGGCCCGCTGCCAGAAGCTCTCCCCCAGAGCCCGATTAAACTGGGCCATGTTCAATGTCGTGCTCGTTCATCCAGAAATTCCGCCCAATACCGGCAATGTGATCCGGCTGTGCGCCAATACCGGCGCGCAGTTGCATCTGGTTGAGCCTCTGGGCTTTGTGCTCGATGACGCCAAACTGCGCCGCGCGGGGCTCGATTATCACGAGTGGGCCACCGTCAGGGTGCACGCCAGTTTCGAGGCCCTGCTCGAGTGCGCCCGAGGGAGCGCAGGCGCAGGGCCGGCTGGATCAGCGCCCCGGATGTTCGCGCTCAGCACCCGAGGCACAGCAACGGTCTTTCAGACCCGCTTTCAGGCCTATGACTGGCTGGTCTTTGGCTCTGAAGGCGCAGGCCTGTCGGCAAGCGTGAGGGCGCATTTCGCGCCCGGTGAGGTCCTGCGCCTGCCCATGCGACCCGACAACCGCAGCCTGAATCTGTCCAATGCGGTTGCTGTCACAGTATTCGAAGCCTGGCGACAGATCGGCTTTTCAGGGTCTCAGAACCCCTGAAAGGTGGCAAAGCCCGGCACCGGCTCGCGATCGGTATGCAGGCCGTTGATGGTCGCCTGCGGATCAGCCCATCCCAAGGACATGCCGCAGACCAGCATCTCGTTGGACGGAATGCTCAGGGTCTGCGCGATGATGGTGTGAAAGTCCAGAAACGCAGCCTGGGGGCAGGTATCGAGGCCACGCGCGCGGGCGGCCACCATCACGCTCTGGATGAACATGCCGTAGTCGAGCCAGCTGCCCTGCTCCATGATCCGATCGATCGTGAACATCAGCCCCACCGGCGCATCAAAGAAGGCGTAGTTGCGACCGTGCTGGTCGTGGGTCTTTTGAAAGTCGCCTTTGCCGATGCCCAACAGCCCGTACATGTCCCAGCCCACCTTGCGCCGGCGGTCGATGTAGGGCGAGGTCCACTCCTTGGGGTAATACTGATACTCGCGGCTGTGGGTCTTGGCCTGCTCGGGATCATCAAAGACGGCGAGGATCCGGCGGCTGAGTTCCTTGCGCAATTCACCGCCCACGACATGCACCTTCCAGGGCTGAGTGTTGGTGCCGGACGGCGCACGGGCAGCCACCTCGAGAATCTCCTCGACCAGCTCGCGGGAGACCGGTTTGTCCAGAAACGCCCGGATCGAGCGGCGCGAGGTGATGGCCTCGTCGGCCGTTCGGCAGGGTTGGTGGCGGTCAGCCGGCAGTGCGCTCATCGGGTGTCTCCTGGTTTGGTTAGCCCTGCATTCTATCGCCCAGGCTTGCGAGGGCTTCGTCTACAGACCGAGCTTTGACGAGGGCGCGCACATCGGGCGCCGATGCGAACCCCTGCGCCACGATCTGCTCGAGCAGGCTGTTCAGGCTGTCAAAGTAGCCCACAGGGTCGAGCAGGATCATCGGATGGTGATGCTCGCCCAACTGCGCGAGTGTGAGTACCTCAAAGAGTTCATCGAGTGTGCCCAGACCTCCGGGCAAGGTGATGAAGGCCTGCGAGCGTTCGATCATGCGCTGCTTGCGCAGGTGCATGTCGGGCACCACTTCGAGCTCGGTGAGGCCTCGATGCCCGACCTCGCGACGCATCAGTGATTCGGGAATCACTCCGATGACCTTCCCGCCCGCGGCCAGAGCGGCATCAGCCAGCTCGCCCATCAGCCCGACATGCCCGCCGCCGTAGAGCAGGATATGACCCTGCCGAGCAAGCCCGCGCCCGAGTTCGGCTGCGAGTTGCATCCACCGCGGATCCGCCCCCTTGCGGGCACCACAAAAGACACAGACCACCTTTGCCCGGGACGACGAACCCGCTGGTGGGGTGAGAGAGTCATCTGGCCGCTGGTCGGGGTTCATGCCCATCAGACTCCTTCCTCGCGCGGGCCCCGCGCAAGCAGCCGCTCGAGCGCATCACGGGCCGGCAGATCCTCGAACAGCACCTGCGCGACCACATCGGTGAGAGGCATGTCCACGCCCAGAACGCGCGCGCGGGCCCGGACTGCGCGGCAACAGGCCACGCCTTCGGCAACATGGCCAAGCTGCGCGAGGATGTCAGACAGCGCCTGCCCTTCGGCCAATCGCAAGCCGACCGCCCGATTGCGCGAGAGGTTGCCGGTACAGGTGAGCACCAGATCGCCCATGCCGGCCAACCCCATCAGGGTCTCGGGCCTGCCGCCCAGTGCCGCTGCATAGCGCGCCATTTCGGCCAGACCCCGGGTGAGCAGCGCGGCGCGCGCGTTCTGGCCCAGCGAAAGGCCATCGCAGATTCCTGCGGCGATGGCCATGATGTTCTTCAGCGCTCCGCCCGCCTCAACCCCGGTCAGGTCATCCGAGCGATAGATCCGAGCCGTGCCGTGATGCAGGGCGCTCTGGCAGGCTTGGGCCACGGTCTCATGCGTGCCAGCCACCACCAGAGCCACGGGCAGACCGGCCGCAACTTCCTGCGCAAAGCTCGGGCCCGAAAGTACGCCGGCTCTGGCCTGCGGCCAGACCTGGTTCAGGACCTCATGGGGCAACAGACCGGAATCCGCCTCCAGCCCCTTGCACAACCACACCACGGGGCAGGCCTGCGCAGCAGCGCTCTCGGCAAGGCGGGTGACTGTAGAACGCAAACCCGCGAGCGGCGTGGCAATCACCAGCAGATCGGCCGTGTGGATGGCCTCGTCCCAGTCGGGCGTGGCCACCAGCCCATCGGGGAACCGGACCTGCGGCAGGTAGCGTTGATTGGTCCGCTCGCGCTGCATCTGCTGGGCAAGCGTGCGATCCCTCGCCCAGAGCACTGCCTGGAAACGCCGGCCGACATGGCAGGCCAGCGCCGTACCCCAGGCCCCTGCCCCGAGCACTGCGACTTTCAAGGTGCGACGCCTTGCGACTGGGCGTGCCGCGCGATCAGTTGGGCGCGGAGACCGAACCGCCCGCGGCCTGCTGCGCCAGACGCTGCTGATAGAGCGCTTCGAAATTCAGCTCGGACAGATGCACCGGCGGGAATCCTGCCCGCTGGATCACATCGGCCACATTACCCCGCAGGTAGGGATAGATGATGTTCGGGCACACCACATTGAGCACCGTAGGCATCTGCTCGGCAGGCACATTGCGAATCTCGAAAATGCCTGCCTCGCTGGCCTCGACAAGGAACAACACCTTGTCGCCCACGCGGGTGGTCACGGTCGTGGTGACCGTGACCTCATGAATGGCATCGGCCAGCTGTTCCTGAGCGGTATCGATGGAGATCTCGATCGCCGGTTGGGCCTGCTCCAGAAAGATGCGGGGCGCACCAGGAATCTCGAGCGACAGATCCTTGAGATACATGCGCTGGATCTGAAAAATGGGCTGTTGCGTGTCGCTCATGGCGGTCCTTGAAAATCGGAAAGAATCGGAGGGGTCAGCACGCCGACAGCAGGCTGAAGTGGGGGATTGCCTTGCATCTGCGGCAAGAGCCTCGCGCCGGCGGCGCGAATCACGCCCCGATGCGCCGGTCGGTTCGGTCAGGTCGTTGCAAGCAGCGGGGTGAGGCCGCCCGCACGATCGAGCGCGGAGAGGTCGTCAAAGCCGCCAACATGCTTGTCGCCAATGAAGATCTGCGGCACCGTCCGCCGACCGGTGATCTCGATCATGCGATCACGTTCGGCAGGATCCTCGTCAATGCGGATCTTTTGGATGTCCTGCACGCCTCGCTGCCGCAGCAGTGCTTCGGCGCGGACGCAGTAGGGGCAAACCGCGGTGCTGTACATGGTGACCTTGGCAGTCATGTCGGCTCCAGAAAGGCAAAGAGGAATCAGAATCAGGATTTGGAGACCGGCAGCCCTGCCTGCTTCCAGGCATTGATGCCGCCTTCAAGGCAGAACACCTCGCTACGGCCTGCCTTGCGCAGAGCCGCTGCGGCCTTGGCCGAACGGTTGCCGGATTCGCAAGCCACCACCACCGCCTTGCCGGACGGCAGTTCGGCGGCACGCTGCTGCAGTTCGGTCAGCGGAATGTTGCGGCTGCCATTGAGGTGGCCGGCAGCCCAGGCCGCGTTATCGCGGACATCGAGGATCACGGCGCCGTCATTGATCAACCGGGTCGCCGCCAGCGTATTGACCGTAGCCCCTGCCAGCTGACGATTGACCAGCGGCCAGACCAGCATGCCGCCAGAAACAAAGGCCACCGCGATGATGAACAGGTTATCGATCAGGAATTGCACTGCGGGGCTCCGGGGAAATACACGCAGCCGAATTATAGAATACGGCCCTTCCCGCCCTGCGATGCCCCCTCGGGCCTCATCCCCAACATGCCCCACACCCTAGTCCTGTTGCGCCACGGCGAAAGCCAGTGGAACGTCGAAAACCGTTTCACCGGATGGACCGATGTCGATCTCACCCCCAATGGCCAGGCCGAAGCGCGCCGCGCGGGGCAGCTGTTGCGAAAGGGCGGCTTCGATTTTGATGTCTTCTACACCTCGGTGCTGCGCCGGGCGATCCGCACTCTCTGGAACGTGCAGGACGAGATGGACCGCATGTGGCTGCCCGTGGTTCATTCCTGGCGGCTCAATGAACGCCACTATGGCGCGCTGCAGGGCCTGAACAAGGCCGAGACTGCGGCGCAGTACGGGGACGCGCAGGTTCTGATCTGGCGGCGCGCCTATGCGGTAGCCCCCAATCCCCTGCCCGAAGGCGATCCCCGACAGGCCCAGGGTGATCCGCGCTATGCCAGGCTGCGCCCTGATGAGATTCCGCGGACCGAGTGCCTGAAAGACACCGTGTCGCGGGTGGTGCCGTTCTGGAACGACGCGATTGCTCCGGCGATCCGGTCGGGCAAAAGGGTCGCGGTGGTGGCCCACGGCAATTCCCTGCGTGCGCTCATCAAGCACCTCGATGGCGTGTCCGACGATGAGATCGTCGGGCTCAACATTCCAACCGGCTGGCCGCTGGTCTATGAGCTCGATGACAACCTCAAGCCCCTGTCACACCGCTATCTTGGCGATCCTGCCGAGATCGAGCGCGCGCTGGCTGCGGTGGCTGCCCAAGGCAAAGCCAAGCCGGCTGCCTGACACCCTGCAAAGCCAGCTTCGGTGCGCCGTGGCGGGCCAAACCTGCGTATGATCGCCGCATGAAATCCAAGCTCAAACCTCTCGCGCTCGTGATTGCCGGTCTGGTCGCCGGCGTGCTGGTCAGTCTGGGCGTCACGGCTGTCGCGCAGCGCGACGCCAGGCCCACTCTGCCGCTCGACGAATTGCGCCAGTTCAGTGATGTCTTTGGCGCCATCAAGGCCTTTTATGTCGAGCCGGTCGAAGACAAGAAGCTGATCAATGAAGCCATCAGCGGCATGGTCACGGGGCTTGATCCCCATTCAGCCTTTCTCGATGCCGAAGCCTTCAAGGAACTTCAGGTCGGCACACAAGGCGAATTTGGCGGGCTCGGCATCGAGGTGGGTATCGAGGACGGTTTCATCAAGGTTGTCTCGCCGATCGAGGACACACCGGCCTTTCGGGCCGGCGTCAAGGCCGGCGATCTGATCATCAAGATTGATGAAAAACCCACCAAGGGCCTGCCGCTCAATGATGCGGTCAAGCTCATGCGCGGCAAGCCCAAGACCGCCATCACGCTGACCCTGTCCCGCAAGGGCGAGACGAGCCCGATCGTGGTCACGCTGGTGCGCGATGTCATCCGGGTGCAGTCGGTTCGCTCGCGGGTGGTCGAGCCTGGATTCGGTTATGTGCGATTGACCCAGTTCCAGGAAATGACCGTCGACAGCCTCGCCCGGCATCTGGGCAATCTCGACAAGCAGGGCCCCCTGAAGGGCCTGGTGCTGGATCTGCGCAACGACCCGGGCGGCCTGCTGCATGGCGCCGTTGGCGTGTCGGCGGCCTTTCTGCCCGCGCGCACGCTGGTGGTCTCCACGGATGGACGAACCGAGGATGCCAAGCGCAAGTACATTGCTGCCCCCGAAGACTATCTGCGGGGCGGCCGCGAGGATGTCATCGCCAGGCTGCCTGCCTGGACGCGCAACATCCCGATGGTCGTGCTGGTCAATGGCGGTTCAGCCTCGGCTTCCGAAATCGTCGCCGGCGCCCTGCAGGATCACAAGCGCGCGGCCATCATCGGCACGCAGACCTTCGGCAAGGGGTCGGTCCAGTCGATTCTGCCCCTGGCCAACAACACCGCCATCAAGCTCACCACGGCGCGCTACTACACACCCCAGGGTCGCTCGATCCAGGCCAAAGGCATTACGCCTGACTTCGTCGTCGAGGAGACTCCAGAGGGCGATCTCTCCGCGTTCAGAGTGCGAGAAGCCGACCTGAACCGGCATCTGAGCGATGGCAAGGGCACCGAAGAAGCGCGTCCGTCGCAACGCCCTGCCGCCGATGCTCAAGCCAACGAGCGCCTGCGTGACCGCAAGCCGATCGAGTTTGGCTCCCCGGAGGACTACCAGCTGCAGCAGGCTCTCAATCACCTGAAGGGCCAGCCCGTGCAGGTGGCCCGCAAGGCAGAGAACCGTGTGGAGTCTTCGGCGGCAACTCCGGCGGGCGCTCCCACAGAAACACCCGCCAACAGCAAGTGAGGCTTGCAGACACTCATCGTCCGCGCGGCATCTGAGGTCGAGCCTGACCGCCCATGAACGATCAGGAACTGCTGCGCTACAGCCGGCACATCCTGCTCGATGAAATCGGCATCGAAGGGCAGGAGCGACTGCGCGCGAGCACGATACTGGTGGTGGGTGCCGGAGGCCTGGGGTCACCGGCAGCGCTCTATCTGGCTGCGGCAGGCGTAGGCCGCCTGCTGCTGGCCGATGACGACACGGTCGATCTGACCAACCTGCAGCGACAGATCCTGCACACCCCGGCGCGCATCGGCTGGTCGAAAGTCAAATCAGGCCAGGCAGCCCTGCACGAACTGAACCCCGGGGTCGAGGTGGTGGCACTCCATGCACGACTCAAAGGCGACGCCCTGCGCGACGCTGTGGCCGGTTCAACCGTGGTGCTCGATTGCTGCGACAACTTCGAGACGCGTCATGCCGTCAATCGGGCCTGCGTCGAGGCGGGCGTGCCGCTCGTGTCGGGCGCCGCCATCCGATTCGATGGGCAACTGGCCGTATTTGACTCCCGCAAGCCCGAGTCCCCCTGCTACCACTGCCTGTTCCCGGACACCGAAGTACCCGATGCCGTGCACTGCGCCACGATGGGTGTGTTTGCACCGCTGACCGGCATCATCGGCACCCTGCAGGCGGCGGAGGCCCTCAAGATCGCCGGTGGATTCGGCAGACCGTTCGTGGGGTCGCTGCTGCTGGTCGATGCCCGAAGCATGGACTTCTCCCGCATGACGGTGCCCCGCGACCCGCAGTGCGCGGTCTGTGGTCCGCAGCAAGCCCGGTCGGGTGCACCGGGCGCCTGATGACCGAGCGGTCTCGCGCCGTGCGGCAGCCCTAGGGGCCGGGTACCCGCAATCGCTGCGCCGCTCAACGCTGCATGGATGCGCTCAGACGCTTACGACGTCAGTCGGGCCACCGCAC
>Ga0315905_10003467_pt1 | contig 16277 bp, 2 predicted proteins | sample LakEriMetagenome_5_FD_203522 | JGI IMG/M metagenome (GOLD analysis project Ga0315905, IMG submission 203522) | Freshwater fungal communities from buoy surface, Lake Erie, Ohio, United States - Buoy 4 MA121 | ecosystem: Environmental > Aquatic > Freshwater > Lake | place: USA: Lake Erie, Ohio... | reverse complement strand
TCAAGGTGATATACTACAGTTGGCTGGAAGTACTAGTCTTGCTACTCCCTCGGTGGTTTTTACAGAAGAATTTAATGCGCCAACTAATAACTGGACGGTTGCCAATACCTCAACGGGTGGAAACCCATTTAATTCCCAATTTACACTAGTTCCAAGTGGCTATAATTATGTTAACGCATTTGGTTGGAATGCTACGTTTTCAAGTCCGGATGCGAGTCAATTTTATTTGGCTAATGCCGATTCGCAAAGTACAGTAGCGGGTTCGGTTACTCGAACTACATTAACTTCTCCGACGTTTAGCTTGGCAGGTTATACAACTGCTCAAGTCCGTTTTTCTCATTATATTCGAGCCATTTCGGGAGATAAGTTTTGGGTTCAAGTTTCAACAAATAATGGAACAACATGGACTACTATCCAATCCTATGCTGTTGTTCAAGGTGCAACAAATGCATTTAGCAATGTTATTATAGCGTTGACACCCTACTTAGGGATGAATGATTTAAAAATACGTTTTAATTTCGAGTCCAATTGGGGTTATTGTTGGGCGATAGATTCGGTTTCTGTTTATGGTACATTAGCAGCGGCCATGACTTGGAGTCCGCCTACCAACCTATTTACCGATGCAGCAGCAACTATTCCGTACGTGGCTGGAACACCTTTGAGTGTTGTTTATAGTAAACCCATGTCGGCAATTTCCTATTCGGCCACTCTAACGGGTTCAAATGGATGTATTCGATCTGGAATATCCACTGTTTCTGTAGACTTGCCAACAATACCTGGAGTTTTAGGGGAGTCTCAACTGATCTGCTCTGCAGGTACTCCCAATCCAATTACATTAACAGGTTATGTGGGTTCTATATTGCGTTGGGAATCGGCAAGTGATGCCGCATTTACATTAAACATTACGCCAATAGCCAATACGTCACCCACCTTAACAGTGGCTCAAATGGGATCGTTAAATCCAATTAAATATTTTCGTGCCGTGGTAAAAAGTGGGCAGTGTAATCTACTATACTCCAATATCGTTTTTGTTGGCGTACCAGTTACTACATGGAATGGCACTTCTTGGAGTTTTGGAGCACCCAATTCTACTACCCGTGCTATTTTTGCGGGGAGTTTCAGTTCTACGGGCGATTTGTATGCGTGTTCGGTAACCGTCAATTCGGGAACGGTTGTGTTTAATTCAGGTCATTCTTTAATTGTAGTAAATGATGTTAATGTTCCGGGCGGTCGTTTAAATTTTATGGATAAATCGAGCTTGGTACAAATTAATGACACGGCTGTAAATAGTGGAAATATAACCTACAGACGAAGCACTACGCCAATGCTGCGTTTTGATTACACCTATTGGTCTTCACCTGTAGCAGGTCAAGTATTCAATATACTTAGTCCGTTAACTCCCATCGATAAATTTTATGCGTTTGATCCTGTTGCAGCTAACTGGTTAAATGTTGCACCGTCAAGTATAATGAGCATTGGAAAGGGGTATATAGTGCGAGCACCTAATACGTATTCAAATGTTACCCCTACGGTATTTACAGGTGCTTTTGCTGGTGTGCCAAACAACGGTGTAGTAAATGTACCAGTGCTTAACAGTAATTCCAACTATAATTTAATTGGAAATCCATATCCTTCAGCATTGAGTGCCGACGCGTTTTTATCCAATGTTGCTAACCAATCGGTAATTGATGGGACCTTATATTTTTGGACGCATAACACTCCGATTACCAATAATAATTATACCAACAATGATTATGCAATTTATAATTTTTTAGGAGGAACTGGTACGGTTGCAGCAAATTCAACAGGGGTTAACACTTCAATTCCTACGGGTAAAGTTGCAGCAGGGCAGGGCTTTTTTGTTAAAGCGTTATCAAATGGGAATGCCTTTTTTTCCAATTCGATGCGAATCATTAATGATAATGACCAGTTTTACCGAACCGTTAATGAGACGCAAGCTCAGTCCAATTCAGGATTTAATCGTTATTGGTTAGATATTAGTAATGGTTCGGGTGCTTTTAAGCAATTATTAATTGGGTATAATGCTCAAGCGACTTTAGGTATCGATCGCGGATTTGATAGTGATTATTTAAATGTGGGGCTGCCCATGGCACTGTATAGCGTGTTACCTAGTGGAGAGAAATTGTCTATTCAAGGAAGACCAATGCCATTTGATGCGAGTGACCGAGTGGCTTTAGGTTTTACAGCTACAACATTAGATGATTTTACGATACGCTTATCTTCTTTTGAAGGGCTGTTTTCAACACAACAAATTTACTTGCGCGACAAGTACTTGCAGCTATACCATGACTTAAAAGAAAGTGATTATTATTTTCGATCACCTGCTGGTACATTTGAAGACCGATTTGAAATTGTATATACGAATGGAGCGTTGGGTGGTCAAGAGTTTCAAAAAGACAATGCATTGGTGTTGTACAATCCCGATGGTACGATTCGTGTATTGTCAACCGAATCGATGATCTCTTCAATAAAGGTCTATGATTTACGTGGTGGATTGTTAACGGCTTTAAACGAAGTAAATAGTTTTGAGAAAACCGTTCCTTTACAGGTAGAACAACAGGTTTTACTGTTTGAAATCCAATTGGATACCGGCCAAGTAGTGTATAGAAAGTATATCAAATAGTTAAAAAACAGGTGTTTACGAGAGTAGAGCCTTTTTTTTATCCGTGAAATACACAAAAAAAGGATAAAAAACCAAGCACGAGGTCTTTAACGAGTTTTAGGGTGTTTTATCGAATATTTTTCGGGTGTCAGGAGTAGGGTTGTAGTTTTATGTCAGTAATAACAACCAAATGAACGCAACAACACAAAATATTTCAGGCACTAAAATCCAAAAAAGAACACTTGTATTCTTGGTGGTGTTGGTGTTTTCAAGTTTCGGAATGTTTGGTCAAGAAGTACAATCGGAAAACACAAATAATTTAGTTGCTATTCCAGAGACAGCGATTGCGTATGAATCAGAAATGGATTTGGTAAATTGGTTTATGTCGACAAAACAACACACGATTCAAAAAGAAGAGCAAGGAGTTTCAAAAGCAACTACGAAAAAGCAAATGATTACGTCAGGGTCACAACCCAACAAGGTGTTATACCGTACTTTTTTAAAGCGTATTGCAGCGCAAGAAGCAGCAGTAGCTTAACTAATTTTTTATATAAATACGTTTAAAGGTTAGCGCTTCTTTAAGAAGTGCTTTTTTTGTTGATAAAATAGTTACGGTTAGTACTTAGAAAAAATGGCTGTCTGTTTATCAGATGTTTATATGATTTTTTTATCGTTTTTTGTAAGGGGTATCGGTTGATAGCCGGGTAATGCTCAGGTAATTCAACGATAAAAACAAACCTTTCATCGATTTGCTTTCAAAGCCAAAAAGCAATTTAAAATTTTACAAAAAAATGATGTAAATTTAGCGCACATTACAAGGTTTACCTCAATAACATTGCTATGATTAATATAATACGCACAAATGGTATGAAAAATGGAATTTTAAAATGTCTTTTTGGGATTGCACTGCTTGTCTCTTTTGGAGTTCAAGCACAAGTAGCAAACTACTCAGTTACCCAAACGAATTGGACAACAGGTTATACCACTTTTCCTTTAACAGGTAGAACAAATTTAATACCAGTTGGTACAACTGTAGATGATTATGTGACTCCTACACCTTTAACCATTCCATTTACTTTTGTGTTCAATGGGGTAGGGTATACCTCAGTTAACATGTCTGCCAATGGTTTTGCTTATTTTGGTACTGCTACAGGTTCGCCAGCAACCGAATACAATCCAATTTCAACTGCTGCAACGTCTTTTTCAGGAGGTGCAATAGCAGTTTATGGTCGGGATTTGGATTTTATTTCACCAACCGCCACTGTTAATATGGGTTGGGTGGTAACAGGAACGGCTCCTAATCGTATATTTAAAATGGATTGGGTTGCAAGACGATCATCGGGCGCCAATGCAGTGCCCACCGGAGAAACTTCTATGGTTTTCCAATTGTGGTTGTATGAAACTACCAATGTAATTGAAATGATTTATAATACGGCTACATTTGGAAACACTACCCCCTACACAGGGCAAATAGGATTGCGTGGAGCTTCAAATACAGATTTTAAAAATCTTACTTATACTACAGTTACTGCGCAATGGCCAGGTGCTGCAACTACTCCCAACCAAATGGCATTTGGTGCTTTAAATACAGATGCTGTAGTGACTAGAGGTACTACGGCAGCTGCAGCTACAATTCAAGCAACTTCCAATCGTTTGTTCCGTTGGACGCCGGTTTCTTGTTTTGCGCCCACGGGTGTTACGGCTACCTCTATAACTAGTAGTAGTGCTGTGATAAATTGGACAGCAGCTTCGCCTGCTCCCGCCAATGGTTATGAATATTATATAGGTACCACTTCACCTACAGGTGCTTCGCCAGCTACGGGTTCGGTAGCTGCTGGGGTTACTACTTCGGGTACTGTAAGTGGCTTAACTTCGGGTCAGTTGTATTACTATGCTGTACGTTCCGTTTGCAGTCTTTCCGATAAAAGTTCATGGTCTACTATAGGAACGTTTACAACCTATTGTTCTCCAACCAATGTAACCTATTACGAGGGGTTTGATGGCCCTTCTGTGGTGGTGCCCGCTGCAGCACCAAATCATGGAAATATTCCAACTTGTACGTATCAAAATAATGCAGGTCTTGGTAATACTTGGGTAACAACTTTTGAAGATTATTATCCTGATTTAAATATGTTTTTCCAGGGTAATTTTTTATTGTATAATGGGCAAAGTCCCGGTAATGCTAATCCGGCCAATACATGGTGGTTTACTTCAGGATTGAATTTAACGGGAGGAACAACCTACCGTATTTCCTATTTGTACAGTGGTACCGATACACCTTCAACCGTTCAAAACAGGTTAAATGTTGGATTAGCTACGGCACCTTTAGCTTCTGCAGTCACTACTATTCTTGATACCAATATAAATATTAAAGGAGGGCCGAGTGAAAATATTATCAACTTTACCGCACCGACTACAGGGGTATACTATGTTGGTCTAAATTGTTTTTCAAACCCTAATCAAGGGCAATTAGCGATTGATGATGTGACGGTTGCACCCTCTATTTGTTTGGTGCCAACAGCAGTGAATGTGGCCAATATTACTGCCTCATCAGCATTATTGAGTTGGACATCACCTTCGCCAGCGCCAAGTAATGGTTTTGCTTATTTTTTTAATACAACCGGTGTAGCACCCAACAATGCCACGCCGCCTTCGGGAACGGTTGGGATAGGAGCAACTAGCGTAAATTTAACGGGGTTAACAGGAAGTACCAACTATTATTTCTGGGTTCGTGCTTTTTGTGGAGGTACGGATTATGGAGAGTGGGTAGCATTAAACAATGCAGGTACAGGATTTTTCACTACACTATTTCAACCGCCCTATTGTATTCCGACTGTTTCGGCAACACCAAATACAACTACTTTTATTAACAACATAACAACTACAGGCGGAACGGCCAACTTAAATAATAGTTCCGGATATTCCACTGGTAGTTATGCGGATTATTCTTCACAAATAGTTGCACAAGCGCCTGGTTTTTCAGTAAATATGTCTATCGGATTTATTGCAACTGGTGGTGTAGGTGTAGCGGTTTATGTCGATTGGAATAATGATGGTACATTTGCTACTACCGAACGTATGTACAATTCGGCTGCCTATTTGAATACCTCTCCAGTGAATACCGTTATCAATGTTCCAGGTGCGCAAGCATTAGGTAACTATCGTATGCGTGTGGTAGCAGATTATTGGGCAACAAACCCAAGTCCGTGTACGTACGGAAATACGATTTCACGCTGGGAAGTAGAAGATTATACCTTCCGAGTGATTACCCCGCCACCACCATTATCAATTAATATTACGTCTGATTCACAATGTGCAAATACTCCATCAGCATTAGTTCAAATTACATCAGCCGTAGCCAATTATAATTCCTATTCATGGAGTCCAAATGTTGGTATTGTAGGTACTCCTGCAACGGGTTATACCTTTACCAATTCGGTAACTACTGTGTATACGCTAACTGCTGCTCAAACGGTAGCTCCCTTTGGAACCCGTCAAGTTACGTTTACGTATACAGCCAATCAAACGCCAACACCAATTGTATTAACGCCAGCTGCACCAACGGTTTGTGGTGCAGGACCAGCGGTTCAGCTAACTTCAACCGGTGGGTTGGTGTCTGGATTCCCAATTTTGAATGAAAACTTTAATACGGGTGCTCCGGGATGGGTAGCAAGTTCAACAGCTGCACATACGGGGGGTAATCCTGCGGTTTCTTTATGGCAAATTCAAAATTCACCCTACGATGGAATCATTAGTCCCGATGCATCTCAATTTTACGTTTCAGATTCAGATGGTCAGGGAAGTGGGTCCACTACTTTTGTTGAATTAACTTCACCTACCTTCAGTTTAGCGGGCTATACCGATGCATCCTTAAGTTTTTATCATTTTTACCAACCTTGGGTTAATGGTTCAGCAACGGTTGCAATTTCAACCAATGGAGGAACTACTTGGACCACATTGCAACAATGGACGAATACCGCAAGTGGTGAAACAACCCAAGGAACACGTACAAATTTTGCATTAGTCAACATTCCTTTAGTGGCCTATGTAGGCCAAGCCAACGTACAAATTAAATTTACCTATACCGCACAATGGGGATGGTATTGGGCAATTGATAATTTATTAGTTTCAGGTACCGCTTCTTCGGCAGTAAAATGGAATTTAACAACGGGACCAGTAGCCAATGGTGTTGCAGTTCCGGGATTGTTTACCGATGCGGCTGCAACAATACCCTATTTAGCTGGTAATGGATTGGCTTCAGTTTATGCGTTGCCTTCTGCTACAACTGATTTTACGGCAAGTGCTAGTACACCTGCTCCTGTTTGTTCGACAACTTCATCAGTAACGGTATCATTATCGAGTGTAGGTGCCGGTTCGGCTTCTGCAGATCAAACGATATGTTCAGGAAGCCCAGCAAGTTTAACCTTAACGGGTCATTCCGGTACAATCACTAAATGGCAATATGCTACAACTGCAGCATTTACAACACCGGTAGATATACCGGCTAGTGCTTCGGCAACATTAACTTCGGCTCAAATGGGAGTGTTAACCGCTACGCGCTATTATCGAGCAGTAGTAACTTCAGGATCGTGTACAGGATATTCAAATGTAGTAACGATTACGGTTAATACAACTACTTGGACAACAGCATGGAGCAATGGAGCACCTTCTTTAACCAAGGCGGCTATTTTTGCAGGTAATTATAGTTCTACGGGCGATGTATCGGCCTGTTCAGTAACAGTTCAAAGTGGTACGGTTGTTTTTAATTCCAACCATACACTTACCGTTCAAAACGGTGTAACGGTATCGGGTGGTTCGTTAACCTTTGAAGATGATGCGAGTTTGCTTCAAAATACCAATGCAACCAATACAGGTAATATTACCTACAAACGTATTACTTCACCCATTCGTAAGTTTGACTATGTCTATTGGTCTTCACCTGTAGCTCCACAAACCTTGGTTAACTTATCGCCGTTAACGCAATTTGATAAATATTTTACTTTTGATCCGGTAATTGGTAACTGGGTTGCGGTACCGTCATTTAATCTAATGACACCCGCAAAAGGATATATTATTCGAGGACCAAATACCTTCAGTACAACAGTCCCCGCTCCCTATAATGCTTCATTTATAGGAGTCCCAAATAATGGTACTATTGCTATTCCAATTCAATTGGGAATTTCTGATGTGAACTTGATTGGAAATCCCTACCCAAGTGCCGTAAACATTGATTTGTTTATGGATTATAATGGGAATACAGGATTAAACCTGGTGGATAAAACCATTTATTTGTGGACACACAACACCGCAATTACCAGTAATAACTACACCAATAACGATTATGCAGTGTATAATTATATGGGGGGTGTAGGTACAAGTGCTTCAACCTCTCCAGGGGTAAACACATCGGCTCCAACAGGAAAAATTGGATCGGGTCAGAGTTTCTTTATTAAAGGTTTGGCTGCAGGAAATGCAATTTTTAACAATGCAATGCGTATTGCGGGCGACAACACCCAGTTTTATCGTGCTGCCGAAGACCGTAGCCGTATTTGGTTGCAAATTAGTGATGGGGCAGCGGGTTACAAACAAACTTTAGTAGGTTATGCTGATGGTGCGACCAACGCTATTGAAAGCGGATTTGATGGTGATTTATTCGATATTGGTAACCCCGTTTCGTTATATTCTTTAGTAGGAACGCATGCGTTAACGATTCAAGGACGTGCCTTGCCGTTTAATCAAAATGATATAGTGCCTTTAGGATATAAAGCTACCGAAAACGGTAATCTTACGATTGGCTTGCATGATTTTGACGGTATATTTACTACACAAAACATCTATATTAAAGATAAAACACTTAATGTAATTCACGATTTAAAAGCAGCCGATTATGTGTTTGCAACGACGGCGGGTACTTTTGAAGATCGTTTTGAATTACTATACACTACCAATGCTCTTGGTATTGATACTCCCGATTACAATGCTTCAGTGGTAGTATATGCACAGAACCAAGTGATTCATATTCAGTCAGCACAAACGGAGTTGGATCAAGTAGAAGTATTTGATGTGCGGGGTGCAAAATTAGCTTCGCTTCAAAACATTAACGCTCCTCAAGTTCAATTAGCGCATGTAAGTGGTGCTGTACAGCAACTTCTATTAGTTAAAGTAACCGATACCAACGGTAAGGTTACCATACGAAAAATACAGTATTAAGAAGTAGGTATTTTACCTATAAAATGTTAAAAAAATCGATAAAAGTGCATTTTATCGATTTTTTTGTGTTTACATCGGTTTTGTTAATCATACGTTAACCACATATCAATTCTTTTCTTAATTTAACACATTAATTAACCCAATTTATTTATTATGATGAATAACTACAGTTCATTGAGTTGGAGGTTATCCTCTCGACTCAAATCAAGAGAGCCTGTTGATGATGATCAAATGATCGGAATTAACAGAAGAGCTAGAACGGCATTTATTTTTTTACTATTGTCGTTTTTAATGCTTGGAAATTTTTCCTTTTCGCAATCTACGGCAACTATTGGTTCTGGAACTAATGCAACCACCTCAACAGGGAGTGACCCAATTGATGGTTATTTTGCGTCGTTCAGATACCAAGTTGTCTACACTGCAGCAGAATTAACTACGGCGGGAATGATTGCAAATTCTTCCATTACTCAGCTTGGATTTTCTATTTCAGGTGATTATGGTGGTGGTAATCTTCTAGGGTACACTATCAAAATGGGGCATACATCCGCGGCTAACTCAGCAAGTCATGATGCTTCAACCACGTCAACAGTTAAGAATGCTTTTTCCTACAATCCAACCGTTACAGCGGCCGGTGCTTTTGATATGATTACCTTAGATACGCCTTTTGTATGGAATGGTACAAGCAATATCCTGATTGATATTTGTTCGTCAGGTTTTAATGCTTTTACCTCGCCATATGGACAGGTTCGAACTTTAGCAGCGTCTACAACGACCGGTTCAAGATTTGTAAGATCAGACTCTGCAAATCAATGTGGTGTAAATACAGCTACAACAAATTCAACAAAACCTCAAATTCGTTTTACCTATACGCCACCACCGCCATGTTCGGGCACTCCAACTGCAGGTTCGGTAACACCAACAATACAAAGTTTGTGTAGTGGTTCAACCCCGACTGCCTTGACAGTTGCGGGTTATTCATCAGGTACTGGTATTACTTTTCAATGGCAACAATCTACAGATAATGTCAACTGGGGTGCTGTTGTAGGTGGATCAGGTGCGACTACAGCTACCTATTCACCGCCAGCCTTTGGGGGGACAACAATTTACTACCGTTGTCGTGTAACATGTACCTCAAGTGCTTTAAATGCCGATACGGCTTCAGTAACAGTAACTCCACCCGCCAATCCAACTACGCAAGCAACGGCTATGGCGGCTTCGGCAATTACTTATAATGGTGCAACTTTGGGCTGGACCAATGGTAATGGAACGCGTCGGGTAGTTTTTTTAAGTAATGCGCCTATTGTTGATCCTGTCAATGGTAACGCTGCTGCCTATACGGCAAATACGGTTTATGCCGGTACAGGCCAACAAGTGGTTTTCGATGGTACAACAGCTACGGTTAATGTAACCGGTTTGGCCGTGGGGACGACCTATTATGTAAAAGTATTTGATTACCTTCGATGTGGTGCTGGACCTTATGATTATTATTACAACACTTCTTCAGGTACTAATGCTGCAACATTTACAACTTGTTCTGCAGCTTCGATTCCTTATTCTGAAAGTTTTGAAACGGCAACTGTGCCCAATTTTGCTTCGTGTACAGTTACCAGTTCACACCCTTTAACACGTTCAACTACAGCTACTGGGGCTGCTCCTCGAACAGGAACAAAATATCAGAATATTCGTTGGACCCCTACGGTAACTAAATACTTGTATTCTGCAGCTTTGAACTTAACAGGTTCTTCTTCTTATGATATGGGAGCATGGTATTTAACGGATGGAATTTCTGGTTGGACTTCTATTAAGTTATATGCAAATAGTTCAGCCTCAATTACAGGGGCAACGTTATTAACCACTGTTAATAATCCGGTGAATACTACCTATCAGAAAATCAATGGTACATATGTGCCTTCGACCTCAGGTGTTTATTATTTTATAATTGAGGTTGTTCACAGTAGTGCTCCAAATGATATGTCAATTGATGATTTGTATGCTATACCTACACCGTCATGTTTTGAGCCAACTGCCTTAACAGCATCAAGTGTAACCCCTACTACGGCTACAGTATCTTGGACTGCGCCTGCAGCAGGAACAACGCCAGTGCAGTATGAGTATGCAGTAACAACGTCATCAACGGCACCAGCTTCGGGTACTACTAATGCTTCTACATCAGCCGCGGTAACAGGCTTAACCGCCAATACAACGTATTTTATTCATGTACGTTCGGTTTGTACCGTTGGAAGTGATTATAGTGCTTGGGCATCAGGGGGGTCTTTTACTACTCCAGCCGTTACTTCAGCGCCTTGGACTGAAGGATTTGCAACAACTACTTTGCCTTCAGGATGGTCTAATACCAGTATGACAATTGGTTCAGTAGCCAATTTTGCACCTACAACCAATGCGATTTATCAAAATCTTTACAGTTCATCTGCAACAGGAAATTTTTCCACTATTAATGTAGGTTTAATAACTGCAGGATTAAATTTATCGTTTGATTATCGTTTAGTTGATTGGGGAACAGGTGTTACAACTATCCCTGCAGCTGGATCCGGTAATTTTGTGGTTCAAATTTCTACAAATTATGGAGCAACATATACTACATTAGAAACCGTCACCAATGATGGTGTAGGAGGATGGAGAACAAAATCCTATTCATTAGCGGCTTATGTAGGCCAATATGTAAAAATTAAAATCACTGGAAACTGGGTTTCTGGAGATTATTATATTGCTTTTGATAATTTGAGTATTAATTACACGCCAATTACAGTTACATCGTTTACACCTTCTGCGGTATGTTCTGCAGATTTAGCAACGTCTTCAGTTACCTTAACGGGTACAAACTTTACCGATGCTACCGATGTAAAATTAAATGGTGTATCACAAACATTCAGTGTTGTAAATGATACCACCATTACCGTTACCTTAAGCGGTACTTCTACAGCCGGTACATTTGTTGTTTACAATGCGTTTACTTCGGGTACTAATGCTACTGCATTAACAATCAATACAAGTCCTTCGGTTAGTGCAATTACTGGAGCTACTTCCGAATTCTGTATGCCAAATACTTTGGCTTTATCAAATGCTACCGCAGGTGGGGTTTGGTCGTCTTCAAATGCATCTATTGCTACTGTTGATGCAGCTGGATTAGTGACAGGGGTTGCTGAAGGTACAGCAACGATTTCTTACACTGTAACCGATTTAGGTTGTTCAACAGCAGTAACCTATGCAGTTACAGTTAATGCTCCGGTAACAATTACTACAAATCCTTCAAACCAACCCGTGGTAACCGGTAACAATACTTCATTTACTGTTGCTGCTACAGGAACTAGTTTGACGTATGAATGGGAAGAGTCTACCGATGGTGGATTAAGCTATGCTCCAATTGCAGATGGTGGGGTATATTCGGGTACTTCAACAGCAACGTTAACATTAACGGCTGTTCCAAGTACATTGAATGGTAACTTCTACCAGTGTGTGGTTTCGGGTGCAGCAACGTGCGATCCTCAAACGTCATTGGCTGCTCTATTAACTGTAGGTAACACAGGTATTGGTACGCAACCTTCAAACTATGCGTTATGTGATAGTGGTACTGCTACTTTCAGTGTAGTTCCTTCGGGTGATGTGGTATCCTATCAGTGGTATCAAGATGCAGGTCTAGGACCTGAAGCTTTGGTTGATGGTGCTACTATTTCTGGGGCTACTTCTGCTACGTTAACATTATCAGGGTTAGATACTACCTTTAATGGTTTTACATATTATGTAGAGGTAGTTGGACCAACCAATACGGCTACTTCCAACTCTGCAACATTATCGGTAAGTACATCAGCTTCTATTGTAACTGACCCAACGGCTCAAACCGTTTGTTATTCAGGGGGTACGGTTTCTTTTACAGCTGCTGCTGCAGGTTCTTTCATAGGAGTTCAATGGCAGTATTCAACCGACAATACCAACTGGAGCAATGTAGCAAACGCTACCCCAACTGGTGTTACTTACAATGGGGCAACTACTTCAACTTTAGGTGTAACAACTACGGCAGCTACACCAATTTCGGGTACCTATTATTACCGTATGATTGCCGATGCAACAGCACCATGTTCAGATGTGTATTCAGCTTCTGCACAATTGTTGTTCAACAACCCAACCATTACTTCTGCACCAGCGGCTACTTCAGTATTGGCAGGTAATACCGCTACATTTACAGTAGTTTCTGATGCAACAGGTACAGTAACGTACCAATGGCAACGGGCTACCACAGTAAATGGTACTTATGCCAATGTGGTGAATGCTACTCCCGCGAATGTAACGTACAATGGAGCAACTTCAGCTACATTATCGGTAATTACATCGGGTGCTGCTTCAGCAGGTGGGGGTAATTTCTATAGAGTGATTGTTACTTCTAATGGATGTTCAGTGACTTCAACAGGAGCCTTATTAACCATAACTAATTATTGTGCTTCGACTCCTTCAAGTTTTGATGGCTCTGGTATTACATCAGTTGCTTTAGGAGGTTCTACTTTCCCAATTACTGCTGTATCGTATTCAAATCAAACAGCTACTCCAGTATCTTTTGTACAAGGTTCAAATGCCAATTTACAAGTGACTTTTGCTACTGGATATACTTATGATAGCAATGTTTGGATAGACTTTAACGACGATGGTGATTTTACAGATTCAGGAGAATTAGTTAAATCGGGTACGTCTCTTGCAACTAACCCAACCACGTTAAACTTATCGTTTACAATGCCTATTACAGCAACTGTGGGAACACATAGAATGCGTTTAGGAACTGCAGATTCGGGTCAAGTACCACCTGCACCATGTTACTCAGGTACATGGGGTGTTACAGTTGACTTTAGAGTAACAGTTACGGCTGCACCATCGTGTGCAGGTACGCCAGCAACGCCAACCGCTTCGGTTTCGGCTTCAACCATTTGTGCGGGTAGTTCTGTAAACTTAAGTTTAGCAGGAATTCCAGCGGAGTTAGGGTATACCTACCAGTGGTATAGCAGAGCATTACCTTCAGGTTCGTTTGCGGCTATTAGTGGAGCAACTACTGCTGCTTATACCGCTACAGTGACCAATAGTTCAGAAATTTATGCTATTGTAACCTGTTCAAATTCAGGTTTAACCGCTACGTCAAATACCTTGACTGTAAATACCAATTTCTGTAACTATACCGTTACACGAAATACAGGGATTACCTACAATTCAATTATGACTTCGGGTTCTACCTATACGTCTTTATCTTCTGCCGATGATGGTAAAACTAATACCGTTAGTTTAACCGGTACTACGTTCAAGTACAATGGTGCTGCGGTTACTGGTTTCTATGCCACATCAAACGGTTGGATGACCTTTAACACAGGACAAACTTCTACAGCTTATATCAATGATTTGACTTCAACAGGTCAAAACAATGTATTGGCTCCATTCTGGGAAGATTTGGTTATCAAAGGTAATCTTACGGCTAGTAAGGATATTTCTATGCGTTATCAAATAATTGGTACGTTAGGAAGTGGTACAGCTGATATCGTGATTGAATGGGCTGAAATGGAAAAATTCTTGTATCCTGATCCTAATATCAATTTCCAAGTAGTGTTACACGAAAGTGATAACTCTATTGATTTCAATTATGGTCAAATGCAATTGTTTAATGGTGCGTCCAACAATACTACCTATGGATATTATACGTATTCAGTAGGTATGAATGGGACTACTCCTTCTACAGCTGATTCTACTAATCGCGTAATGTTACAAAACTATAACAATAGTAATTTCAGTGCGACTACAGTTCAAAACAGTTTAGCTAGTTCACCTGATTGTAACACCCAGTTGCGTTTTGTACCTTCTGCAGCATTTGTAAGTGGTACCGCGCCTACATCGACTATCCCAGTTAATGATGAAGCAGCAAGTGCAATTACATTAGCGGTAAATAATGATCCTTGTACTTCGGTTTGTGGTAATGTTTACACAAGCAAAAATGCAACTGCCTCAACAGGTATTACGGCATGTTCTGCTACTACACCCGGTACTGCCGATGATGATGTATTCTTTACATTTACAACTAATTCAACGATTACCAATTACCGAATTGAAGTGCAAACTTCAACAAACTATGAAACTGTAGTTCAAATATTGAATAGTTCATTAACACCAGTAGCCTGTTTTAATGCTGCAGGTGCGGGCTTATCTGAATTAATTGCTTCAGTTACCCTTTCTACAAGTACTCAGTACTATTTGAGAATTTATGATGCTTCTGCCGGTGCTGCTGGTGGTGCTTCAGGAAGTGGCGAGTTTGCAGTTTGTATTAGTCAAATTTTACCCCCACCAGCCTATGATGAACCAGCAGGTGCTCTAAGCTTGACCGTAGGTACTTCATGTTCGCCTGTAGCAAGTGTACCAGCTGAGATCTTACGTTCAACGGCTACTGCAGGTATCCAAGTGTGTAATGCAACTACTGCCGGTACACCCGATGACGACGTTTGGTATAAGTTTACTACTCCTGCTATTGCAACGGGTATTACGTATACCATTAATGTTCAAGGGAATTCAACTTTCAACCCAGTGGTTCAGTTATTTGCAGGAACACCAGGTGCTTCTAACTCAGTTACTTGTGTTAATGCAACCGGCAACGGTGGTTTAGAAACCATTACAAGTTCTACCTTAACAGCGGCTACCGATTATTACGTTCGCGTATATAACTCGGGTACAGGTGCGGCAAATGGTTCATTTACAATTTGTGCATTTGCTTCTACGCCAGTATGTATAACAGCGCCAACTGCTCCTTCTGATGCGTCAACAGCATGTGAATCTGCTTCAGGTACTACTTTGTCATGGGCAGCTGTTTCAAGCGCGACTAACTATGATGTATATTTACAAGGTACTTTGGTTTCTGCTGATCAAACGGCATTATCATGGACAACTCCAGTATTAGCTGCTGGAACGTATACTTGGAGCGTTGTGCCTAAAAATGCATATGGTGCTGCAAGTAGTTGTACTAACTTTACCTTTACGGTTGCTGCAAATGTTACATATTATGCCGACTTAGATAATGATGGTTTTGGTAATAATGGTTTCTCAGTGGTTTCTTGTACAGGTGCACCAGGTGGATATGTTACTGATAATACCGATTGTAACGACAATGTTACGTATTATCAAGATAACGACGGAGACGGTTACGGATCTACAGTTAAACTAGCTTGTGGAACTATAACGAATAATACTGATTGTAACGATAACTTGTTAACGTATGTTGATGCCGATGCCGATGGTTATGGTACTTCAACTCCTGCAGCATGTGGTGCTTCAAACACTACCGACTGTAACGATGCAGTTTCGAGTACAAACCCAGGTGCTATTGATGTTTGTTACGACGGTATTGATAATGATTGTAACGGTAACATTGATAACGTAGGCTTGGCAGGCGGATGTATTCCAATTGTGA
>Ga0315905_10003466_pt1 | contig 16279 bp, 12 predicted proteins | sample LakEriMetagenome_5_FD_203522 | JGI IMG/M metagenome (GOLD analysis project Ga0315905, IMG submission 203522) | Freshwater fungal communities from buoy surface, Lake Erie, Ohio, United States - Buoy 4 MA121 | ecosystem: Environmental > Aquatic > Freshwater > Lake | place: USA: Lake Erie, Ohio... | reverse complement strand
CTGCTCGAATGATTGCAATTGCATACCGACTTCCTGTGAATTCAGGCTACTTGCAGGGTGGCACGCAGTGTGGGCAATGCGAGCGAGTCTTCCTGTCTAGGCTCGTCACATGCTCAGTGTCAGCCACCTCACTTCTTTTCTCAAGAAGTGGTGGCTCCCATTACTTTTCTGTGTGGTTTTGCCCACCGCAGTAGTGGGCAGTGTCATTCAACGCCACTCACAATTTTCACCCATCGACGAACAAGCGCACTTCGACTACGTCGAGCGTCTCTACTCTCATGGCCTACCAGCCGTCGGCGACCCTCTCATGGAGTCAACCCTGCGCGAAATTGCGTGTCGCGGTACCGCACTTCCTGGCATTGTCACCCCACCCTGCGATTCGCCAACCTTCACCGCCAAAGACTTCCCCGGCGAGGGCTACCAATATGAAGCGCAACAACCACCGCTGTATTACGCCGTCACAGCACCTGTAGCAAAAGTGATGGAGAAGGTGGCCGGTCTCGGCCCCGTGGGCAGTGCCCGCATGATGGGAGTTTTCCTTCTGATTGCAGGGCTTCTGTTGTCGTGGCATGTTGCACAGTTAATGAAAATTCCCCGCCTCACCTCGCTTGCGGGTATTGCAGTGATGGGGTTATCGCCCACCGTTGTGTATTACTCCGCAATTGTGAACAACGACTCCGCTGGCATTCTTTGTGGCGCACTTGTGTGTTTGGTTGCTGCACTAGCGCACACCAAACAACGCTCACATGCAAAACATGCTGTAGCGGTAGGCATTGTGTGTGCATTAACAAAAAGTGTCTTCATTTTGCCCGCGGTCATTATTGGTATGGCCATGGTTGCGGTTTCGCTGCATCAAGCCGGCGGAATCAGCGTTCTGACATCAAAAAATAAATTAAAGAATTGGTGGCAATCGCCAAGCACAAAAACATATGCCCACACCGGCGCCGCTTTTTTTGTATCTTCACTCATTTGCACGCTCGCCTGGACCATGGTGATGCGCACCTTGGCAAGCATTCCTCTCTCGCAACTACCAACGTTCCAAGTTTTGCGCGGCACAAAAGCAAACTTGGGCAATGTGTTGGAAGAAGCAACGCATTTATTATCGCCCCTCACAGGTTTGTACCACCCATTCCAATATTGGAACAAAGATGTCTTCACATTTCTGAACACCGTTTCGTTGGTAGCAATAGTGGCGGGTTGTGCCGCAGGAGTTTTCGTTGCAACTCGCCAGTGGTGGGCAGTACTCGGACCACTTGTATTACTGGGATTATTTGCTGGCGGAATTGCTATGGGAGTGGGGTTCTGGAGCATTTACCACTTCGCCCCCACCACGGAACCACGCTATGCATTATCAATGGTGCCAGTGCTCGTACTCATTTTGTGTGCTGGCATTCAACGCGCAACAGCACAAAAAGTTTTTGCACTCGGCGCATTTGCATTTTCTGCAATGAGCGTGTGGATGATTATTCAAACACCTCTGGTGTAACTACTTCGCGTAGTCGCGCAAGCGTTGTGCTCGCCAAAATGGCCGCTCAGTATCGGGGTGCCACCTGCGTGGTGCAGGCGCGCGGTATGGGTCGTCATTAAACACCGCAGCCCACTTCTCGCGAAACGCACGTGGTGCTCGCAACCGAAAACGCTCAACAGAATCGCCCATTTCGCTGTATTCGTAAAACGCTGCACGCGGGTTCACCACATTACGCAAGCCCTTTTCACGCAATCGCAAGCTGAAATCGACCATATCCCACGGAGCAGCAAGTGATTCATCAAACCCACCCACTTCATTGAACAAATCACGGCGAACCATGGCACACGTTGCATTGATCGCAGAAATTTCGTGCATCGTTTCCAAAATCGCACGCTGGCCTCGGTTGTATTTTGCAATGTTCACATGCGAGCGCTGTAAGTAGTTGCCCTTCAGAATAAAACCTTCATGCAACAAGCGCTCAACGGCTGAGTACGCCATTGCAGTCACCACACCTACATTGGGCTCTTGTGCAAGGCGCAGCAATTCTTGACACCACTCAGGTGTTTCTACTTCCAATGCTTCCGAAGCAAAAAACAAATACTCACCTGTTGCCTTGCGCGCCAACTCGTTCAACACCACCGCACGCGGCCGTGTATCGAGTGGCGACTCCACATACTCAATGTGTGCATATGTAGAAGCACTGCGCAAACTCTCAACACTTTCGGCAAAGTGTTCACGCGCTAACCCATATACATTTCCTACCGCACCAACATGTGGCATGAGCACGCTCACCGTTGGTGCACCACGTAACTCACGCACCACGTGATAGTTGCCCGGGTATTTTTCTAAACGTTGCACTTCGCCATGAATGCCCACACGTTCGCAATGGCTTTCAATGGCACGTAACCCGGCGTCGTATGCATAGGGCTTCGCACTTGCATTGTTCGCTACCGAACTTGCTGCCATGCGCCAGTGATACAACAACTTGCGTACGTGGCCTACCTTGCGTGCCTTTTCTGTCACACGCAAAATGAGGTCGTAGTCTTGCGAACCGTCATAACCTTTGCGAAAGCCACCTACTTCTTCCATCAATGAACGGCGAATGACCGACAAGTGGCACACATACATTTGGCTGCGAAAACGTTCTGGAGACCAATCGGGTTTAAAAAACCGCTCAATAATTTTTCCGTCAGCAGTCATCAATGTTTCATCGGTGTACACGTAGTCAATGAGCGGGTCGCTCTCAAACTTTGCCACCACTTCGGCAAGCGCATCGGGCTCCAACACATCGTCGTTGTCGAGCAATGCCACAAACTCACCCGTGGCCATGGCCAACCCGTCATTCGACGCCGCAACAATGCCACCATTTTCTGCGCGGTACGCCACACGAATACGGTCGTCAATGGCCGCCGCACGTTCCATTACTTTGCGGGCATTCGCATCGGGCGACTTGTCGTCGACCAACAAGAGTTCCCAATTGCTATAGGTCTGTGCCAACACCGAGGCAATGCATTCCTCAAGGTCGCGCTGCTTCGGGTTGTACACCGGTGTGACCACCGAAATGAGAGGGCCCACGCCTTACATACCCCGCCGGCGCAACTTCGCCATTGCCCACTGCGCAATATGTATAGGAAAGAGCACCACGCGCCCCACCCGCCAGGTGTAGCTGCGGTACACCCGGTCCAGCCGGCGCTTCATGATGACGTGCTCACGCTCCAGAAACTTCACCTTCAAACGCAGGTCGGCAGCTTCAGCTGCTTGCTCACGCGCATACGCCCGCACAGTGTTCAGGTCTTCTGGCGAAACGGGCATACACCGAGTGTAGAAGGAGCGATATGGCCCAACGGGGCTAAAGTATGAGGTCTCTACTCGCGCGAGTGGCGAAATGGCAGACGCGCTGGCTTCAGGTGCCAGTGTTCGTAAGGACGTGGGGGTTCGAGTCCCCCCTCGCGCACCATCTCAATAGATTTCACGAGTTAGTCAATGTTCAGAACCTTGAAATTTTTTCACCCATTTATTAGCGTTCTTGGGCATGCAGGTTCTGCACCGCGAAAAATCCATTGGTCTTACAATGGCGGTACTACTCATATCTGCCGCCGCCATCCTCGTCGAAACCGTCACTCAACCAACACGAGTGGCGCATGCTGCCCAGGTCAATAGCTATTCAACCTTTGCCACGGTTTCCTATGACGCTGGTGCATGCGGAGCCGACGACACTGCAGGTGTGGTGGCAAGCCCTGGCATCAAGAAAATTCTGAAGGTATCCAACACAGAAATTTATGTTGCGGGCTGCTTTACCAACTTCGCTGGAGTTGCAGCTGCAGATTACGTAGCAAAGTGGGATGGCTCTGCGTGGTCGGGCCTCGGTGCCAGTGGCGACATCAGTGCAATTGTGCATGACATGGTGATGTACAAGGGTGAGCTCCACATCGCCGGAGAATTCAACGACGCTGGCGGTGATGTCACAGCAGACATGGTTGCCAAATGGTCGGGCAGTGCATGGGTGGGGTTGACCGTAGCAGCCGGAACTAATGCAAACTTCGGAGTGGGCAGCCCTCGAGATCTAGCGGGCGACTACGCAGCAGCTCTCAAAGTGCAAGAAAATAATGCGGGCACTAGCGACGACATTTTGCTCGTTGGCGGAAAGTTTAATAACGGCATCAACAATGGCACCAGTGGCTTTCAAGTTTCCTTTACAAGAAACATCGCAACTTGGAACAGCACAACTTGGGGGAGTATCGATACCGACTCAGAGCCGCTTACTTCCGGAACAGTTGACTACGTGGTGCACGACATTGAAGTGGTAGGCACGTCTATTTATGTCAGTGGTTACCGCAACAATGCAACATGTAGTTCTTCATCGACAAACAGAAAGAATGCATTTCATAAATTTGATGGCACCACATGGACCAAACCCATTTCCAACATTGACTGCGCATTCTTCGGAACTGGTTTTGGCATTTACACAATGGAAGTGGTGGGCACAGACATTTATGTTGGCGGCACATTCACTTCGCTTTCCTTTGTTGCAAGTCATCTCGGTGTGTTTAACACCACAGCCGGTACGTTCTCTGAATTCAATAGCTTCAGTGCCCAATTCGGATCTGGTGCTGTAGTCAGGTCTATCACCGCGGTCGGTTCACAAACATTTGTTGCGGGATCTTTTCCCGGTGCGTTTGGTACGTCGGGTGGAGTTGCGCGATGGACGGGAAGTTCGTGGCAAGGAATTGGTCGCAATGCGCCAGCTGTTGTTAACGCCATTGTGGGCGATGCGCTCTACAACGGCACAGACAGCAGACTGCTCATTGGTGCTGCCGGAGTAAATATTGGTGGTGTAGCTGCTGCCGATGGCTTTGCTGCTCTCAATGTGTCTTCCGTGTCAACTTTAGATGCGCTTTCTGCTGACGTAGGAACTCTCACCCCCTCTTTCGACCCCGCAGTAAGGAGCTATTCACTTACTATTCCCAATACCTCGGCATCGGTGACCTTCACTGCAATGGCAGGCGCATCTGGTGCAGCTATTAAACGAACTAATGCATCGGGAACTATTGCGATGTCATCAGATACTGAAGTTCTCACTGTCGCTGAAGGAGCAACGGAGAATATTTCCTTCGCCGTCAACTCCGTTTCGGGAAGTTCTACCACCACGTATGCCGTTGCTGTCACGCGGTCGGCGGCGACTCCGCCTACGGCAGCTCCAACAACAGTTGCGCCAACAACAGCTGCTCCCACCACTTCTCCGCCAGTCACAACAGCAACAACAGCCACAACGGCTGCACCTGTTGCAACCGCCGCCGCATCAACATCGGTTGCTTCTGCCACAACAGTGAGTTCTCTGGTAACACTTGCACCATCAACCACTATTGCGGTGTCTCAGCCAGTGGTGTCGGCCACAAAAGCAGCAACCGCCGCTTCACTTGCGAAGTATGCAAAGGTCAACGTTCCTGCTGGCGCAAAAGTAACCGTGAAGGTTCTTTCTAGTTCGTCAAAATATTGCAAGCTCGTAGGTTCCTCTGTGAAGGGAATCAAGAATGGCCTGTGCAAAGTATCGCTGACCGTGACGCCGAAAAAAGGGTCTGTGGTAACAAAAACGGTTGTGTTGAAGGTTTCCTGAAACAAAGACATCAATGGGTCTTGTTACACAGGTCAACGCGTTCGGCGTCACTCGCATCGGCCACGCCGGCCGCAACACCTTCCAGAGCAGCAAATGGCCCACATTCATGTGGGGTAATCCACACATGCACCATGGGTGAACCATCGGTCTCTACAAAACCAAAGCGACAAGCCCCCTGAGCATCGGTTACACCCACCACACGCATTGCACCATTTAGAGTCAGCCAACACAAGTTCGTATGCACATGCCACTGCATTAACCCACCGGCATAGTCGACCAATGTCTTGTCGTTAATAGGGGTGCCCTTGTCGGCCATATACATTGCCGACACCAGTGTTTTCACACCACCGCGTACTGCATATACCAACGACTCTGGTGCTGCAGTGTCGAGCACGCGACCATCGTTCAGCAGTGTCCATTTCACGTAGTGCTCAAAGCCCGTGCCACCATCGCCAATGGTGGTGTACCCATCGGCCACGGCTGCAGACACTTGCGCGTATTTCGGCAAGTCGCGTGCTGTTGCTTGAATAAGTGCAGTTGCGCGTGCAGCTTGTTCAGCTGTCACACCACCAATGCCACTGAAGTCAATAGGTGCTGCAGGGTCGAACGCGCGCGGCCAGCCCGAAGCCGCCGCAGCAGCTTGAGCCGCAGTGAGTGTGTGCGGATGAGTTGTACTTGTAATTGCTTGTGGTGAAGTGGTCGCCGGCTGAGTGTTCTTCGTTACCGGTTTCTTCGCTGCCGCTACCGATGAGCTTGTTTCCACAGAAGAACTCGTTGTTTCAGTAATCACTTCAGTAGAACTCACATCGGTGTTCGGAACTGAAGTGGTGGAATCGAGTACGCGAACAATAGTGGTGGGCGACACAATGACTCCGTCGGCAGCAATAGCTAATTGTGATTCTGCTGCTTGCATATAATGATTATCGTTGTGAACTTTTCCTGCAACAGACAGCAAAGCAACAAACGTCACCACGCTCATCAATGCCGCCGCATCGAAGTGGCGGCGTTTCTTCACTGCGGTATTTCGCTGCTTCCATGCAACAAACACAGCCACCACTGAAAACGCTGCAAGCGCTGCACACAAGGTGTCGGCCGGTTGTGGCTTCTCTATTATCTCCAAACCACCAATGAAAGAAATACCCACTGTGCGAGTAATCACCCAACCCGCAACCGCAGCAGCATTAACTACACAGCCACTCACAACTACCCAGAGTTTCTGGTTACTTAAAACCCAGATGCCCCAACCCACTTGCAACAGCGTGAAGGCCATAAAGATTTTCGCCAACGTTGCATGTTCTGCATGCATACCCATGGCAGTGCCATGAATAACTCCCGCACCAATCGAGGCGTAGGCCGCCCAGCGCAGGCGTTCAGTGCTGAATGAAGCTTTCACTAACGAGTGATGTTAGGGGAATATAAAAGGGCATGGAACAGCTTTTTCTCTAAAGAAATCAGTGTTAACACGCCAAAGCCCTAGAGGCGAAGATGATTTATGACTTATTGACTGACGGAGGTGAACCGCACAAATTCACGGTGGGTGATGTTCCGTTCAGGGAACTACAAAATTGGAAGACGCAATAAACTCACGTACACCACTTTTGAGCCAAGGGCGAGACTAAACTTGGAACGTGATCGATAAAAAATCTGCAGAATTAGACAAAATAGCAAGTAATTATGACCCGTCTAACCAGGCAGAATTTTTTGATTATTGGTTCAAAAGGTTTGAAGCAGAGGCGATTACACCGTGGTTGCATGGCGAAAACGTACTCGAATTAGGAGGAGCTACTGGTGAATCAGCCTTTTTAATTTCACCTTTATGTAAGAAATACATGATTGTTGAGGGCAGCTCGCTTAATTGTGAAGTTATAAAACGGCGTCTTCCTGCAGTAGAAGTTGTTCAAGAGTTTTGGGAAGAGTTCACACCTGAATCGAAATACAGTGACATCATTCTCTTTGAAACACTTGAACATTATTCCGATCCTGTCTCACTACTCAAAAGGTGTTCGAAGTGGCTTACGGAGAACGGTCGTATTCATATAAGTGTTCCAAATGGCGAAAGCTTGCATCGTCGTGTAGCGGTTGCAATGAAACTTCAATTATCAGCTGCCGAAGTTAATCAGAATGATGTTAAGCAAGGACATTTAAGGAATTATTCAGTTGAAACAATGACTAGTGACATTAAATCCGCTGGACTAAAAATTATTTTTTCACGGGGATTATTTCTCAAGTTAGTCCCAAACTCAATGATGCTTGAATGGAGTAGAGACATACTGAATGGTATTAATTCAATTGCTGAAAGCCGAATTGGCGATTCGGCAGAATTATTTTTTGTATGTGAGAAATCTTAAATTATGAGCACGGAATCAAGTGGAAATCTTCTAAATCTCAACCCCACTGAATGGATTGAAATTCAGGGAAGTTTACTCACCGGAAAATTGAGCAGAATTCAGATTTCTGAAATGCTTGATGATGATCTGAAAGAGCTCAAACAAGACACAGTAAATGTTCGAGTATGGAGAAATTTTGCGGGTGAACCCATGGCGAATGCGTTCCGCGTGCTGGGCTTGTACTGGGGGATTTCGTATGAGCTGGAATTTATGGGTTATGACGACAGTTTTTCATTTGTAGAACTACTTGATGTAAATGTCGCCATCTCAATAGAGGTCATACTGATTGATCGGTCACATTACGAAATGTCCGATGATGCTTTTACTGCGTGGATCAAAGATCGTGAGGATTATTTAACAACCGTCACTGGGAATGCAGTGGTTACTGTAATTGCGGCTGAAGAAATAGTTTACCGATTTGGTGGAATGGAAGTCAGCCGTGTTGTTTCAAAAATAGCTAATCAGCCTCTTTTTGACTCTAGATATGAACAAATATCCGGTTCCCGTTTAACACCAAAAGCTCACTTTCTGATTGCTCGGGAACTGGCTGCCACTTGGGTGGGTTCGACTATCGCTCCGCCAAAAAAGTTGATAGTAGTAGACCTAGATTTCACACTGCACGATGGGATACTGGGTGAATCACAGTTAAATATTAAAATTACTGAAGGTTACCTTGCGCTACAAGAACAATTGATTGCCGCAAAACGTCGTGGGTTTATGCTCGCAATAATCAGCAAGAATGACCTTAAAGATGTGCTTGATCTTCTCGCTTCTCAATCAATGTACCTTCTGAATGAAAATGATTTTGTTTCTATAGAAGCAAGCTGGGAATCAAAGTGCATCGCTATGAGTAAGATCCTAGAGAAGACAAGAGTGAATGAAGACTCAGTAATTTTCATCGACGATAATCCTGTGGAGTTATTGCAAATGAAAGCCGTCTATCCAAGTATTTCCTTAGTAAGTGCTGCAGAAGGGCCTGATGTGGCTGGAGAAACCCTTCGGTATTTGCCTGGTTTCCAAAGGCAAAAAGGTGATGATTTAGGTGATACACGAATTCGAGATATCCAATCGAACGAGGAAAGGCTTGAACTAATTCAAAATGGTCTAAATGCGTATTACCAAAGCGCAAAACCACAAGTAAAAATCTCAATCCAAGATGAAAAGCAACTCGAGCGTCTCGTTGACCTTGCGAGAAGAAGTAACCAGTTTAATCTAACTTTGGCTCGGGCAGGAATAGAAAATTATCGAAATGACGAGTCCACTTGGGTAGGCCTTGGTCTCGTTGATCACTTTAATGACAGTGGTGTTATCGGTGGAATCTTGTTAAAGAAGTTGAATCCCGAGGAGTGTTTGATTCAAGAACTCTTTCTTTCATGCCGTGTATTAGGCAGAGGTTTAGAGAATTCATTGATATGTCAAGGAATTTTGGCTGGGATCAAGAAACTTGGATCAACGAGAATAAGACTTACCTGGACCATGGGGGAAAGAAATGATCCTGCTCTGAAGTGGCTAGCGAATACATTTCTAGAGGATCTACCGGCTACATCTGGGCAAATTACGATTTCTGTCGTTGATGTAGAAAATCTCGCAGTAACACCACAAGGAGTTGAAGTTGAAATCAAGGACTGAAGTAGAAAAAATCGTAGACAGCATTCTAATTAAATTACTTAGAGTTGACTCGGAAGAAGTTTTAACAGCCGGACGTGAAAAGACTCCTGGGTGGAGCTCACTTATGCATATAGAAATTTTCTTTGCATTAGAAGAGGAGTTTGGAATCAGATTTGATGACAACGCCATGGCTTTTTCAGATTCTCGTTCAGAGCTCGTAGACGCAATAATTGACGCGATCGCTAAATGAACGTTTCAAATTGGCGATTTCATCATGTTGGTATAGCAACGACCTCCATTGAGTCTTTTGCAAATCGTTTAAATGAATTGTCCTCAAATTCTGTGGGCAGTTTTGAAGACCCACTTCAAGGTGTGCGAGGGATGTTCATTGAGATTGGGAATATTAATCTCGAAATCCTCGAACCACTCGATGGTGATGCAACCCTTATGCCCTGGTTGACTGTAGGGAATCGGATGTATCAGATTGCATTCGAGGTAGATGACTTAAACGAGGAACTAGCTACCGCAAGAGAAAATAAGATCCGCATTGTGAGAGAAGCACATCCCGCAGTTGCATTTGACGGCCGTCGAGTTGCATTTATGATGCCGGCGCCGGGGATATTGATTGAACTAATTGAATCTCCTGCCAATTAGTGATTGCTGATGATTTTAGATTGCCATACAGAAACCATTTGTTGAAGGGGCTCTGGCAAGTTGTCAAAGGAAATGTTATTTCTCAGTGCAGTTAGCACAGATGGAAGTTGGTTTTCACCAAGAAGTCGTTTGATTCCGACTTTGTTAATTCCACTGACTTTGTGAGGTTCGCCCACAACGGTACGGCACAAGTCAATATCGCCGCGGACGCAGCACCCCATCCCAACCATAACTACTGGTCCGATATTGGAAAACTGATGAACTAGTGCCCCCATTCCAATGACTGTTCTGGAACCTATCGTTACGTGCCCAGCAATTTGGGCGCCTGGAGATAGCAGTACATTGTCGCCCAACCAACAATCGTGTCCTAAATGAGAACGTGGCATCAAATAACAAGAACTTCCGATTTCGGTATGTCTATGCGAACCAGAGTGAACAGTTACGTGCTCCTTCAGAACGTTGCGATTGCCAATAGTCACTCCGAAGTCTGCATGAATCGAATCATCATGCCAAAAGGGGGATTGATCAACTGACGGCCGACCCAAAATATCGCCCTCAAGGCCAAGACATACTCCTGGACCAATCCAATTGCCATCGCCAATACGGGTGTTACCAGAAATTATGACATTCGGACCAATCACGTTTCCCTGACCTAATTGAACAGAAGGACCAATGATCGCAGAAGGATGGATACTATTCATTGGAGCAACGATCGAACAACTGAAATAATTTTATCAACATCCGAATCTGAGAGATATTGGTGTACAGGTAGTGATACGCATTGTTTGCTAATTCGATCTGCCACTGGATAGTTGTCAATCTTGATTCGAGGGTTACTCCGAAAGCAATCGTATTCAAACACTAACTTTGGATAATAAGAGCCACATCCAATTCCAGATAGGGCCATTTTTTCGATAAATGCATCTCTGTCAATTCGCGCATCATCGTTTAGAATGATGGTGAATTGATGCCAGACATGTCTTCTTTCCACCATTTGTTTTGGCAATTTCACACCCTCTAAGTTTGCGAGGCCTTCTTGAAGCTTGCGAGCGTTAGAAGCGCGTTTATCTGCAATCGCATTAACTTTAGAGATTTGCGGAATCGCGATGGCTGCTTGTAGATCAGTCATACGATAATTGTGACCTGGAATCACGTAGTTATATCGTTCTCGCATTCCTTGATTCCGTAGAATTCTCAAATAATCAGCAATTGAAGAATCATTAGTCGTAATAATTCCCCCTTCACCAGAAGTAATATTTTTGGTTGCATAAAGCGAAAACGTGCCGATATCGAATGACCCGGCCATTCTGTTAGCTATGGAGGCGCCATGTGCTTGGGCGGCATCTTCGACTATTCGCAAACCTTTGGACTGAGCAAGGCTTGATATCTCAAGCATATTTGCCGTTTGGCCATATAGATCTACAGGCAAAAGCACCCGGGTGTTGGAATTACAGTGTTCAGATAACGAGGATGCAGTAACGCAAAAATCTTCTTCCGAAATGTCGGCAAATCGAACTACTGCTCCAGCTTCAAGTACAGCATTGAGCGTAGCTACGAATGTGAAAGGAGAAGTAATAACTTCGTCTTCTGGGCCAAGATGTAGAGACTCGATAGCAGCAACGAGTGCGGTAGTGCCGTTGTTTACAGCAACGGCATGCTCAACCTCATGCAAGGCCGCAAATTCTTTTTCAAGCTGGGCTACCAGTGGACCTTGAGCAAGATTTCCAGATCTTAAGACTTGAAGTACGAGTTCTTCTGAGTCTTTGACGTCAACAACAGTTATCGGAATCATTAGAGAAATATATCTTAATGGCAATCTCATGTTGTGTATAGAAAAAGCGGATGTAAGAGCATAGAATTTGGGGGTGGTATTGAAAATTGGTGTTATTGGCGCAGGCTCAATGGGAGCTCTTCACGCTCGTGTTGTAGCAACCAATCCACGCACAGAACTTGCATGGATATGTGATGTCAATGGTTCAGTAAGAGAATCAGTAGCAAAGCGATTCGGGTGCAGAGCCGTTTCCGAACCCGAATGGGATGTTGACGGAGTTATCGTCGCCGTATCGACACAATTCCACTTTGAAATTGGATTAGAAATTATCAAGAACCGGATTCCATTGTTAATGGAGAAACCGCTCACCGATGGTATTGAAACAACTAAAGAGCTAATAGAGGTATCCAAGAATTCTGGTGTTCCATTAGTTTGTGGGTTACTTGAACGATTCAACCCAGCTGTCAGAACAGCTTTTGAAATAGTAAAGAACCCGATTTACTTTAAATCCATTCGACACTCTCCCATGACCCCACGAATTCAAACGGGAGTGGCAGGTGATCTTCTCATACATGACGTGGATCTTGCGATAAAACTATTCGGAGAACTACCGCGTGAAATTTTTGGAATGAAAGACTGTGGGACAAATGGAATTGAGGACATTTCAGAGGGATTGTTGCATTTTTCTAATAATCAGATCGCATCTGTTTCCGCATCAAGAAAGTCACAACGAAAAGTGAGGTCCATCTCGATAGCTGAGCCGAATCGGCTTTTAGAAATTGATTTACTACGTCAAGATATAACGATTTACCAAAATGTAAGCGAATCAATATCTGATACTGAAATCGGCTACAAGCAGTTAACAACGATTGACATACCAGCTCTGCGATTTCAGGGTGAACCGTTAATGATGCAACTAGACCACTTCTTGGATCTAATTGAAGAGAAAATAGATGGGCTTGCTGACCTAAATTCAACTCTTCAAGCGCATGAGGTAATTGCAAAAATTATCAACTGAGTACTTCAGCAGCTCCGCGGAGATTACGTTGGCATGCGAGAAATGGGAATTAGGTATTCCCAAATTTTGAAATACGAAACTGAATTACTGCCGGGCACAAAAATCTAGTTGAGTAGACGAGAGTATGAGCAAACTAAAAATTGGCGACTGGAAAAAAGCTGATATTAATCCACGGCTATTGGTCTTCTCTTTTGTATTTTTTGTAGGTTTAATGTATTCCTTCACTCAACCGATCTATGGAGTATCGGATGAACCAGCACATGCTGTAAAAGCTGTTGCTACAGGCCACGGTGAAATTACTGGTCCGACAGTGATTGGACAATTCGGTTATAGCGCTGAGGAATACAAAGTTGCTGAGGCATATAACTCGATCTGGAACTTTGTTTGCTACAACGGAGATGTAAACGTAACGCCAGCATGTAGCGAGGAACTTTCGCGTGATAAAAATCTAGTACCTGTTGCATCAACCGCTGGGTCATACCCGCTTATTTATTATGCAACTATTGGATGGATAGCAAATCTCGCTGTCGGGCCATGGGGAATTTACCTAATGCGTACGGCAACCTCATTGATCGTTGCATTGTTATTAGGAATGTCATTTGCGCAATCGCTTAAGTTTCTATCTATGTCAAGGGCAATTTTGGCGACATTCATAGCGTTCACGCCAGCAGTAGCAGCTTTCTCCGGAACTGTAAATCCCTTTTCGGTTGAAGTATCAGCAGCGACACTCTTCTGGACATCTTCAATTGCAATATTCACGTCTCTAGAAAAACAGAAACTATTTGATTCAAAAGTTCTACTTGTAATTTCCGGAACTTTATTGGCTCTCGTACGCCCAGTGTCATTCGTGTGGATAGGATTAATTGAACTGTTCTTACTTCTCTTCTTTTTGAAATTACCAGTAAATAAATTCAACTCTGACGGCAAGATTTTTCAGGTAGCCATTGCCAGTGGGGCATTTCTTTTGTCAGTTGCTGTGAATTTCAGTAGAAACGGGGTTACATCATTTGGTGCAGCGGGTGCAGCGGGTGGAAACATGACGGGAAACATGCGCATCTCACTTGAGAGATCCGATGATTACTTTCGTCAATTATTCGGATTTTTTGGATGGACGCAATTTTATCCGCCTGTATACGTGCCAATAATCTTCTGTGGAACGGCGATTTACATTGGTGCAAAAATCTGTAATCGGTCAAGAAGGCAAGTGTTTAGTTTGTCGATATTTCTATTCTTTATCATCTTCTGCCCTATTTTATTAGAGGGAGTGAGAGCATCTAGCAATGGATGGGGTTATCAAGGTAGATATATTTTGCCTGTTGCTGTCGGTATACCCTTTTTGTATTTTGTGAATGGAGATTCATTAGTCAAAGCCAAAGAAAATGAATTAGATAAGAAATGGCCAATTTATTTGATTGCCTCGGGACACTTATTTGCGCTCTATCATGTGGCGCGCAGATTTACTGTAGGACTCGATGGTCCATATATGTGGTTTAAGTCCCCGGAGTGGACGGGATACGGCGGCGTGCCGCTGTTTGTATTTCTCTTAATGTCGACAGTATTAGTGGTAATCCTCTTAGCTCAAGCCAGCTCAAGAACTAATGTTGCGAAAATTTCTGCAGAAAACTGAGTATGTCGTAACAACGTTCAGAAAAATTAATAACTATTGCCTTAAAATCAATTGAGAGAATTGATAACAAAAGGTGTAAGCGTGTTTGCAAAAATAGCCTGATTCAAACTCTTCTCCGGATCGCTCATAAAGCCTTAGTTTTTGGCGTTGATGGAGCACCATGGACTTGAAGGCTTCCGAAAGAAAATGGCCAAGTACGACGCCAGGAATGTTTTCAGAACCAAGTTTTTAGCCCATGAATTGTCTGGCGATGTGAAAACAACGGAGTCCCGTCCAAAAAAACACGCGGTAAATCTAAAATTTGACGCGGACTGCCGGTGGTATATTTATAACTTGCAGCACTTTAGTTTCGATATCAGTTTGTGATCTTCAACAAGAAATTGTGGTCGGGATTGATAATGGCTGAGACTTCTCTGCAATATGAAAACATGAATTACTACTTGATGTTCAGGAAAGTTTTAAATGAAGATAATTGTATTCGCACCATTTTTTCCGCCTGATCCAACGGGGTCCTCTGTATTTGCGGGGCAACAGGTAGAAGAGTTAGTGCGAAGGGGAAACGAAGTCTTGGTTGTGACGAACCAACCAGATCAAAATGCTCCTGGTGTTGAAACTCTTGACGAGCTCGATCCGATATCAGGAACATACTTGGTGAAGCGGCTACATGGCGCCCGTATCAATTTGGGGAAAATTACTTGGAACTATGGAATTCCAGTATCTATTTTTGGCTTCTTGCGCCGGGCATTCTTGTCGGAAATTCGTCAATTCAATCCTGATGCTGTCATCGTGCACTCCACTCTGTTCGACTTAAGTTTGCTCGGAATTCTGTGGGCTCGCCGACATAGAAAGAAAGTAATCATTGTTAGCCATACCGCACTGTGGCACGATGTTTTTATAGTGAATTTTCTCATGAAATGTTATGGGAGGCTAGTGCTTGGACCGCTCATTCGGTATTCACGTGCAAAAGTGGTCTGTGTAGATAAGTGGACCTACGAAAACGCCACTCGTTGTTTTGACAAAAGCAAAAATACCGTCACGATTCCCGTTTCGGCAAATTTGGGTACGATGAATGACGGAGATGCATCAAAGATTGCAAACAAATTAGAGCTGACTGGTGGGCCTTTTATTCTTTCGCTAGGTCACGTTGTCCCACTTAGAAATCGCCATAATTTAACACGAAGTGTCCCTTTAATTTTGAAGAAATATCCCCACATGAAAGTAATTGTTGTTGGAATGGTTAAGGACGACTCATTTATAAAACTCGCGGAAGAACTGGGTATTAGAGAACATTTTGTTCTTGTTGGTGCTGTGCGACACGAAGAAATTAAGGACTATCTCGCTTTTGCTGACATTGAAACCCATGATTTAGATGGACTAGGTCTAGGAATTACTTCAGTGGAAGCCATGGATGCAGGAGTCCCAATTGTGGCTTGGGCTGTTGATGATAATTATCCGCAATTTAGTTTACGAAGTTACGGACCATCAGGTTTCATAAATGATGGAAAGCCGGAGACGATTGCAGACAAAATTGACCAGATCATTAGTGATGAAAACTACCGAGCAACAATTTTGGATAGCCAGAGAAGACTTGTTGATGAAATTTATTCGTGTAAATCGGTAACAGACCAATAC
>Ga0315905_10003465_pt1 | contig 16285 bp, 28 predicted proteins | sample LakEriMetagenome_5_FD_203522 | JGI IMG/M metagenome (GOLD analysis project Ga0315905, IMG submission 203522) | Freshwater fungal communities from buoy surface, Lake Erie, Ohio, United States - Buoy 4 MA121 | ecosystem: Environmental > Aquatic > Freshwater > Lake | place: USA: Lake Erie, Ohio... | reverse complement strand
CATCATGGGGCCGACCGGTATACACATACAGTGTTGTATAATAGCAACAGTATGGTAGCAATCACCACCTTGAAAGCATAAGTACTCCACCCTAATTTTTTACGCAGCAGGTTTTTTCCAACTTCAAACTCTTTTTCTACACCAACAACTATGTCACATTCACTCACTCACAGAGACATCGCAGGAGCACATCTCTCACCCGGAGATCATTGCCTAGTCACAGAACACAATAGAATCATTCTAGCCCGAGTCATTCAAGTCTACGAGTCTAGTAATCAACTACAACTACAGCCATTATCCAGTGATGCAGGTGGTCGACGCTCAAAACCCAGTCTAAAGAAGATCCGAAGAGAGTGCTACAATGTGTATAAGATCGCGGACACAGAGATTACCATGAGCATACTGCGAGGTGCCATTTAAAAAAACTGCGCTGTATTTTTTAGCCCTGTAGACCCATTTCAGCTATAAATACTTCATGCGTAAAATATATCAGATTCTATCACTCACACCCGCTCCTCTATTCTTTCTAGGGTTTGTATACAGCTTGTTCGCTCCCAGTCATATATGCGGCACAGACTATTCCATGACAGTGATGTGGTTTGTCATGATGTTAGCTCATTTAACACCGTGGCTGCTATGGTTTCAACAGCGTAACCTTACCCGGAATTGAAAAGCAGCAGTGATAAGCACCTTGTAGCACTGCATAACTTTCCCAGTAGTATATCTCCAACAAGTCCATTCTATCTGCGGGACACCATACTAGATCACATATACGTATCACACCCATAGGACCTCGGATCACTACTGTGCAGTTATATTCACCTGTGCTAGCAATCAAAGTTAACATACACATATATAGTTCTAGCGTGTAAATATCATATGCTGTATATCTTGTTGATAGATCCACTCAACTGCATGGAGTTTTGGGTTCTAGCATGTGCAGAGATATACCAGCGCAGCCTAGGAGGCGAGATATATGCTGTTGATCTATCTGGATCAGTTGATGGTGCCACAGACCAAGTTGCTCAGTGACTGGCATCCTAGAGTACACTATTGGCCACGCAGCACACCCCAAGCAGAAGAAATCATCACAGATTGGTGGATCTTGTTTAGCCATGTGGGACTAGCGGACATATGGATTCTACGCTGGCCCGAACACACTCGTGTGTGTAGAACCTTGTTTGACTGAGGTTGAATTAAATACCATATGAAAATATTTTTAATCCTTGCGCTCACAGCCACTCTAGCTCATGCTGAACCGCGTAGACTCAACAAGCCAGTGGTATGCGATAGCACAGAAAAGGTGTTTCGAACCATGGTGGAAGAATTTGGAGAAACGCCGCAATGGCGTGGATCCACACCTGAACAAGGTACCAGCACAGTTCTCACAGTTAATCCCAAGACTGGCGCATGGACCTTGATTGAATACACCGCAGTGATGGCCTGTGTGATAGGTGTGGGCGAGAACAGTTCTTCAGCATGGGGTGTGCCTGCATAGAGTCTAAAAAATCTTGCGCTGTGTGCTCTGCACAAAAAAATTTTGCGCTGCGCTTCGCCATAAATAACCTCCACCTTGACCTATCATGGATAATTAGTGTATTAAGGATCTTCTATGTCTCTAACACAATGGTTTAGTGGCTGCATGGCTTTTTTAATACTGTGTGGCATGGTATATCATCACATAGGCTTGACTAAAATGCGTGAATGCTACGGCATGTGGTTTACTCGAGCTTATTGGACTGACTATAATATTGTGGAGTTTGCTTCTTGGGCCGCCAAGGCCTGTATCATCGTTCCTGGCTTGATCTTTGGCATCAGCATATGGTGGCTCTACTTCTTTACTCTGTTTACAAGCCTAACACTTATATGGGCTTCAGAGAAGAAACTACTTCCAACCTTGGTAGGGTTTAACACCATTTGGGCATGGATTTCATGCATGGTACTAGCACAGCATTTGATATGATTATCTGTAGAGATAGTTCACTGTGTCGGGGTTTTCTCTAAACACTTCCGCACCGTTTTTAAGGTGGAACTTGCGAGCCATCTCAGTCTTTGGGCTCAGAGTCACATAGGTGTCAACTTCAGGGTGTTCTTGCCGAATCTGCTCCTGTGCTTCTTCAATCAATCTACGACCCGCACCCGAGGCATATGACCATATGGTATAGAACACCGCAGTATTGGTATGCACTGCCAGTTCAGCCAACTGATCCACATTGTTGGGAATGCCATCCAGGAACTTGACGCATGTGACCGCTAGGGGTTCGTTGGTAGCATCGTCTCTCAACACAAATATCTTTGAGTTTGAGTTCACACGGAATTCGGGCGTGAGTTCGGGTCTCACAGGATCGTCTTTGATCAGGGTGAGTAGGTTATCTCGTAGGTCGTTGATGATATGTAGCATGATTGGATTAAGTTATATGCGTATTTATTGTCAAGGTCAAAAAACGGTGTTTTTTGGTACAATCACATGTTGACTGAGTAAATATTATAATATATAATTAAACTTATATCAACCACAAGGAGTCCAAATGTTCGGAACAAATTATATCGATAATGGTGCAATCAATTATCGTTCAGCAGAAGAAGTCAACTCAGCCATGGGTCGTGTCTACGGTCATATGAGCCTGGCAGTCGTAGTAAGCATGTTGGTCAGCTACTGGGTAGGCACCACGCCAGAGCTGTTGGCATTCTTTTTCACAGGTGTGCTGAAGTGGATCGTGATCTTTGCTCCGCTAGCTGCCATATTTGGTGTTAGTTATGTGCTGGGAAACAATCCTAGCAAAGGTGTAGCACAGTTATGTCTACATGGATTCGCGGCTCTAATGGGCTTGAGCTTTGCTACAATCTTTGCTGTGTTCACCATGGGATCGATTGTTGGTGCCTTCATGGGTGCAGCCATCCTGTTTGCTGTGATGAGCGGCTATGGTTACTTTACCAAACGCAGCCTGGACAGCGTGGGCAAGTTCATGTTTGTGGGTTTGATTGCCATAATCATCGCCAGTATCGTTAATATCTTTATTGGATCAACTGTGATGCAGATGGTTATTTCAGCATTGGCTATTATCATATTCTTGGGATTGACTGCATATGACACACAGCAGATACGTGAAATGGTTTCAGTGGATACCAACCCTGCGGTAGAAGTATCGGGTGCATTGACCCTGTACATGGACTTTATTAATCTGTTCCTAAATCTACTACAGTTGTTTGGTGACAGAAAAGACTAGTCTAGCACGTTGGTCTGTTGTTCCAAAGAGAGCTCGGCATCTTCCAGCTCTCTTATTTTTTCGGTGATTTGATCTATAAGACCTAGATTGCGCAGGATCTTAAACACCACGTTCTCTACACTCCACTCCCCAGCACGATCTAATCCAGCTCTGCGCATGACTGTTATCTTGTCTTTGACTGTTCGTAATTTTTCTAGATCCTTGCTTAATAGAGCCTGTTCTACCTGACCCAGCATGCTGTCTTTTTTGGCTTCTACGGCTTGATCATCTAGATCGGGTTCTGTCTTTTGTGGCTTGATCAACCATGTGCTTTTTACAATGCTGTAGACACCTGTGCTGTGATGTGTTTCTGTTTCGCCTTGTACATAACACTCCACAGGCAGACCTTTGACTGTGATATCGTGGTATTCTGCCCACAGTGCCTTTTTGGCAGTGAACAGCTCGCGTTGTTCATCTGTGACTTCACCTTCGATGATCACATGTAGATCAAGGTCGCTGTACTTGCTCCAGGTGTAGTTGGCGTTAGATCCAGTTATTGTGTAGTCTTTGATATCTAGATCTATGCCCACAAAATCCACAAAGGCCTTGGCGATCTCTATCAGTTTTTGACGTACTGCACCATCTAGTCTGCCTTCTTGCCACAGTTTGGGATTTAAATCTGCGTTTACCGTGACAAAATCGTTGTTTGAAAATTCTCTTAATCGCACATCAAACTCCGTAGCGATTACGTTTGGGCTTGGCCACGGGACTCTGCGTTTCTGTAGTCTTAGGCTCTCGACTGCCGCGATCAGCTAGTAATCGCCCCTTATGGCCAGTGACTCGTTCAGCTGCATGTATGATCTCTTCTTCTTCGGGGGTATAAGCAGTGATCACAGCATGTTGAGAAGAAGGACCATAGGGTGGTTCTTCGTGATTGGCCATGGCAACACCAAATCTATAGACTTGATATCCATCTGAACTGGGCATAGTAGGAAACTCAAAAGCAGTACTCATTACCCGACTTTTGCGTTCGGGCATTTCTCGCTCAGTTATAAACTCTTTGGCTCGCATCCATTATTTAGCCCACATTAAGTGATAGTTAATCAATGCAGCATCGTCATAGAATTCCGCAGCCAATCGGCAGTACATATCGTTGCGTAACAGCACCAATTGACATTTTTCTTTGGGCTGTGTAATAAGCCAATTAGTGTGATCTACTCCTATGGTCTTATGTACTTTGGGCCAATCTATTTCAATATCTTCACCTTCTGAGGGCAACCACTTCAGCAACTCAACTACTTTATTCTTCATCTGTGTTCATGCTATTTAAAATTTCACGTAGTTTTGTGCTTTCTACTTGTGCTCGTACCTTGGGTTTATCTAGACTGAATCCGTCTTTGGGCTCTGCACGTTCCCAACCAGGCTTGCTGTCACTGGGTTCTTCACGTGTAGTAAGTTCAGTCTTGCGTTTGATCTGTTCAATAATGCTTGACCCGCCACGACTTGCGCCATTTGTGCTTTCTTGTTCATCTTCGGGCAAATCGCTGATTTTCAAACTTTCGAGATTGAACTCGAGATCGATCTTCATGCCCACACCGCTTGATGAACGAGTTTTCATTAACTGTAATTGATATCTACCACGCTCACGCATGGCACGGCTGGTAAAGATACCAAACACGTTATCAGCAGTTTGAATCTTAGATAATCCACCACTGATATGACTATGATCAAATTCAACTTCTTCAACAGCACCTCGATTCAACTGTGCCGCTGTCACAAACACACAGTTCTTTTCCACTGCTAGATTACGCAATTCTTCCGATACATACTTGTCTTTGATAAACAAGTCTGCTGGTGAAATCTTCTTGCTAAGTGGCATCAACAAGTCCAAATAGTCAACCAACAATACATCAACTTTCTTACCTACTTTGATTTCATATTCTTTTAGGTATGCACGAATGTCATTGGCAGTCTTGCCACTGGGCATGTACTTGACCTGTAATAGTCCAGATTTCTTACCAATGATCTTGACTTTCATTTCAACATCGTCCAAGTCTTTGAATATGTCTTTGGTTGCAATACCTGTTAACATCGCATCAATACGCATGGATACTAGTGCTTCTGAAAGTTCTAGAGTTAGATAAACCACGTTCAGTCCTGCAAGTGCAAAGTTCACACCTAGATTAGCCAAGAACAAACTCTTACCAGCACCTGATCCACCTGCAAAGATATTCAGTTCTCCTCGATTGAACCCACCAAATAGTCTACGATCCATGCTGGGCCAACCTGTGCTTACTTGACCGTTCTTGTCTTTAATGCCCATCAATCTTCCACGGGGATCAGCAAAATAGTCTGTGCCCATGTCTCGAGCAAGTCCAATTTGCACAGCTTCTTTGATCAATACTTCTACTGCACCGTAGTCATGTTTTTCTAATAAATCAGCCGATTGTATAATTGCACGTTCAAGAGCCTTGTGTTGGGTGAACTTTTCAAATTCGTCCATGAACCAATCCATGTGGCCTTCTTTGAGATCTTCCGGTCGTTTAAGGTCGACTCTGCAGGTAGCATTTACCATTTCATAATCTGGCAACACATTATAGCCCTTGGCATATTCATGCATGAACTCAGCTGCATCTTGCAATTTACGATCAAACAGGCTGTGATCAAAAATACCTTGACAGCGAACAAATACTTCTGCATCTGCCAACATAAGTTCAAGATATAATTTTTGTACTTCGAAATCGTATGTTTTTATCATATATTATATTATACACTCTAGTTGAACACAGGTAAACCATGTAATTCAGTCCAGGTAGCAGCATCATCAGCATCATTGACCATGGGCTTGCCTTTGATGTTTAGGCTGGTGTTCAACAGCATAGGACAGCCAGTCTCTGCATACCAACGCTCTAACAGCGCACGGAACTGAGGATTGTCAGTCTTGTTAACCGTCTGCACACGGCTGGTATTATCCAAGTGTACAATGGCCGGAAAAGACTCAGATTTCAAACAAGGCGCAATAAATTGCATGTAAGTCGTTGATTTTGTTGGCATTTTAAAGTACTGATCTGCGAATTCTTCTAGAATTGCAGGAGCGAAGGGTCGGAACTGCTCACGGTGCTTTATCTGGTTAATTGCGACCTTTATTTCCGAACCGCGTGGATCTGCTATCAAACTACGGTTGCCTAATGCTCTTGGTCCAAACTCTGCACGGCCGCGGGCGAGCCCACACATCTTGTGTTCTAACAAATGTGCAACAATGTCTTTGTTTTTGGTCTTATAACCCATGTCATATCCTAGATATGGGCCGGACCATGCAATGTGTTTTTTTCCATGCGCCAATACAGCACCTATACTGCTACCGCTATCTCCCGGAGCAGGCATGATCCACACTTGATCAAAATATTTGTAAGCTATGGGATTGGCTGCACAGTTTAAGGCACAGCCGCCCATCAATACTAAATTTCTACTTGAGCTAGATCTAACAGCCTGCTGAAGAACTCTCTCAAAGGCCATTTCGTAAACGGCCTGTGTGGCTGCTGCAATATCGTAAAAATCTTGCTGTGTTGTTAACTCAGGCCGCCACCATGTGCAGCCACGATGTAAGTTATGTTTGATCCTGTAAGCGTGTTCATAATCATCATTGGGTAAACTGATAAATTCGTCCAGCAGATCTCTAAGAAATCTTTTTGGATTGCCTAATGCTGCCATGCCCATCAAGATATATTCTTCTTCGTTGGGTTTTAGGCCGCAGCGTTGTGTCATTGCAGAATAAAACAATCCTAGACTGTTTGGATATTCTAGACTGTATCGTTGGTGCAAGTCAGTGCCAACCGCGTCCCATTGTGTTAGGCATTGGAATTCACCTATGGCATCGATTACTAACACACAGGCTTCGTTGAACCCGCTGGTATAATATCCCGCAGCAGCATGTGTTTGATGATGCTTGAAAGTTTTAACGGGCGTTCGGATATTAAACTTTCTAAGATAGTCTTTTACGTTGTTGTTTTGCCATCCTTGCCCTGCAGTCAGCTGTCGCAGAGTTTTTAACCAAGGACGTTCGTACCAACACACAAGATTGGGTTCGCCAAATGTTCGTGCATGATCTACTAATTTTTGATCTAGATCAGGATCATTTTTCACTCCGCTGAATCTTTCACTTTCGCTGGCAAATATTAGTTTATCGTCTTCAAATACTGCCAACGCAGCATTGTGACTAGCAGCAGAGATCCCCCAGGTAATCATTTGTAAATGAAAGGATCACGTTCCCGTAATTCTTTCAATCTCTGTTTAAATCTTCTGTGTTCCAAATAGCTGTTTAAGGGACGCAGTACAAAGTCTATGATTCTTTTAAACATTTTCTAACCTCTCTAATTTGTGTTCTTGTTGCTTCTTGGCCATGTTGATTTTAATCTGTCCTTGCTGTGCTGTTTTTATTGCATCAACAATCACAAACAATCTGCCATATCTTTGAACAGCATCTGCCACATCTTTGACATCGGGATCCCAATTAGGCATGGCCACTGCCCATCCAAGTTCTGCTGCACGATCAAACAACACCAACCCTGCTCTATCTTGATCAGGAATCACAATAACTTCAGCACCTAGACTATTAATTATCCTACTTTGTTGCTCGGCAATCTCGTTGGTGAGCAAGGCTACACCATCAACAGCTAAGGCATCAAACGGGCCTTCACATACAAATATATATTTCTGATTTTCTTTTTGCTGATCAAAGTTGAAAACAAAATGAGGATGTTGATCTGATAGATATTTAGGTTTACCGGCAGTTACTTTCCTAGCAGTATTGCCTACGACACGTCCTTCCCACCTAAAAGGAATGATAACACGATTCTCGTAACCAGCTGCCGGCGACCAATAAAAATCATTAGTTAGTGGATCCATTCCTCTACTATAAACATAGTCAATTACGGGTCCAATGTCTTGTGATACGTCAGGCAGGTAAGCAGAATTGACCCATTCAGCAATAGACATTGCGCCTTCGGGTAGTTCTTTGTTTGTGAACTCTAGTTTAATTTCTTGGGGGGCAGGACGATAATCATCACCTTCTGTTTTCATTGCTTCAAAAACAAGTTCTTTGATTGTGTCCTCACTGCTGCCTAGCCATCTGCACAGCGTTTTCATCTTTTCGCCTATGCTACTGCCAGGTTGCCAACCAGTGGTGAATTTGCAATTAAAACAGTTATAGACTATACCGTTGCCATCAAACCTTATGCCAGCACGTTTGCGAGTGTCTGGACTATGCCCTCTATGCTGGCAACAGGGTGCGTTGAATGATGTCCAACCTGATGGACTTGATTTAGCACGAGGTGGGAGCAGTGTTCGAAATTTATCAACAACTAGAGTCATATTACAAGTATACTATCTGTACAGTATCTTGTCAACGGTTCCTGTGTTGTTTGTTGCCGGAATGTGTTTGACTCTAAACCAATTGTACTTGCCCGTGACGTTTTTATATCGTTCGATAAGCAGGTCTACTGTGGCCACTGTGGCCCATTTGGTTTCTCTAGGCGTGGCGCCTTGAGCGTCAAGACTGGCCTGTATTTCTACTGTGCCTGTGTAATTGGTTGTGTAAAATTGAAATGTGTGTATAGGATAAGCAGGAGAAGTGTTAGGCGCAGCATCTATGATTTGGCTGGTATAGAACGGAAAAGGTTCAACAGCACCTTGAGTGAACGGATTGGTATAGTTGAATGTATTCACTAACACACTGTCTGCTACACCTCCATAAACATCACCACTGATTTCCAAGGTGCCTACAGTATCGTATTGACTGTCCATATACAAGGGCATTTTAGAAGTCACTGTGTAGTCTGTGCTGTCTACCGTGGATCTAACTTCTTTGACTATGCTGTAGTTATAGAATCCTGTATCAAGATCCAACAGTTCCTCAGCAGTGACTATCACTGTGACCTTGCCTGTGGCGAGATCCATGGCTGTGAAGTCTTTCTGTAGCACTAAATCTTTGGTGTCTTGGCTAACGAGATTAAATACCAAAGTGCTGCCAACGATGTTGCTGGCCTTTTGATCATTATTACGAACTTGGATGTCAATGCGATTATCAACACCACGAAATATTTTTAGATTTCTGTTATACACTCTGCGATACCTCTCAGTTGACCAAGTGTCCGTCGGGGTGGTAAATACATCGAGTTTGTTGACATACAAATAAACAGGATTAAATTGCATACACTAATGGACCTTTAGCAGTATTTATCGAATGAGAATAACAACTAACCTACAAGAAAATTTCCCTTTTATCAGCGTTATAGTGCATGTCAGCCATGAATATGTAGGCATCATTATCAACCAAGATGCTCAAGTCACCAGTATGTATGACTACTCTATGATAAAAACAGATGAGGAAAAACAGCGATTTCTAGAACTAGGCGAAGTCTGGTGGTGGGAGTCAAACAGGCAAATTCCTATCAACATTTTCTTGGCCAAAGAAGTCATTGAATTTCGATATGTGATTAGAAATTTTTCGACCAAAGATGTCAAACTCATGCATGGTCCTTGCACTAGTCTCAATGACATAATAGTCAAGCGAATTAAGCGTAAGTCAATAACCCTCGTTAGAAAGATAGCCTAACTGTATCCCACACTAATTTGTTCGCAGATTAAATTCATCTGCACCACAACTGCTACAGCATAGGCAGTGGCATGACTTTTCTTAAAGAAGTACTCATCGTTTACAGGCTTTACCCATACCTCTGAATTGATTTCGTTCCAATCTTTCCCTATCAAATAACGTTTTGCGGGTCGGATCATTGCGAGTACTGCCGCCAATTGTTCCACACTCTGGGGCTTTGTTTGCCTTAAGATAGAACCATGCCCATTCACATGGAATAGATTCTGGATAAATTCTTCGTCTTGTAGTAGATCCCATAATGGTTCAGTCTCCATGAGTCGGATAAGATGTGTTTCGTCTCTAACGCCTTTATAGATACCAACATTTAAAAAATCAATCTTGAAGTATGCTTCTGCGTCTGCATGATCATATGGCACACTACAAACAGCTTCTGTAGCACTGGCAGGAACACCATGCAGATACACTCCCGTGTTATGCTTGACTAATCGATCGTTGTCAATGCGACTGGCTGGCACATGCTTGAATAACTTCAGAGCATGATCTCTGTCTACAAAGTCTATGTCAATATCAGGCATTATTGCATCCTCGTGGTTTCGAATAGCAGCAGTGGCAGTGTTTCCGCAAGAAATTCTGCATACTCTTCTGCAGATTCTGCGTCGGCAAAGTTTGAAAATTTTACATACACACAGTGTTCTGTATCTTCTTCTGTGCTCATAACTTCTATGTCAATGTCATCACTAGAAATTATTTCTTGTTTGTTTTCTTCTGTCACAGTATCTTGGCCTCTTTGATTACATCTTTGACTAGTTCGTGATCCGCTGGCAGTGTTTTAAATCTACGCAGCCAAAACTGTGGATCTATTACAGGCCCGATAATTTCTAATTGTTCATCATTCATACGAGTCAACATGTCTTTGCCTGATCGGGCATTCAATATCATCCAAGGACTTACCAATCCCTCTTTGATATCGTGCGTGGCTCTGTTTAGATTTACATAAGCAAAGTAATGTTCCCACGCCGCCGAGTTTGATTCTCCCCAACTCATCATAGTCATGATACTGCGTTGAATGGCTCCGTCGGCGGGTTCTACTTTGATCAATTCTGCAATGTAGTTTTGATATAATTCATCCCTACACCAATGGTCCAGTTTGACTCCGCTTTTGACCACATAGTCTACGAATCGTTCAGGATAGATGGGAGCGGTATTAACCAAGAAACTGCCAAACTTCACAAAGGCTGTGTAGAAACTAGATGAAGCAAATTCTTCAAATGTCTTAGGCTGTTGTGCTTTTTGCGTGAGTTGATAGAATCTTTGGAATGTCAACAATCCCATTAGCACATGTTTTTCATTGCGACTGAGATGTCTACGTTTTTGTTCGCAGACATGTACTACCAAAGTCTTTTCTTTGGCAAATAGCTTCTCGCAGTGTTCGCATTTAAAATTTAATTGCATTGACTTCTTTTTTGTCCCACCCAAGGTTTTGACAATAGTCTTTGATTTCTCTGTCTGTGGTAATGATTGCAAGTGTAGCAAGGTCCGCTCTCTTCATAGTTGGAAATAAGTCTGCAAGGAATTCTTCTTTTTTATTCTTTTCTTTTTTTAAGGCAATCCATTCATGGAACTGTTTGGCCTTGCTTTCATGACTGCATGAAGCCAGAGTCAGCCATTGCAGTTTAGGATGCTGACTGACATTGGCCCAGTTCTTGTTGTAGTATTGATTAACTGTGAGCAGATAGTGTTCTTGTATTTCTCGGTCAGTGGTAGCTACACTGCTGATATATCTGTTGAGATTCCACAAGTCTCCTTTGATCTCCTTGCGGCCTTCTTCTGTTGCTGCATCCCAGAGTTCTTTGATTCCCTGATCAACACAGGGTATGATATCTTTGAATAGGTCTACGTGTTTATTTTTAGCCATGGTCTTTGCTCAAGTGATATACTATTTTAGCACGATCAAGAGCTTCTTGCAAGGCCTGATTAGTCCGACCTGCTCGAACTATTTCTTCCCAAAGTACTAGCTCATCTTTTAAAAATCTTTGATAGTCTCTGCCAATTTCAAATCGGTCGTTATGCGGTGCACCAAATTCTCTAGCATAGGTTATGCCGTCAGCTTTTTCGTAGATGTACGTTGCGCCTGGTTTAAGATTGCCCATTTTTATATATTGCCTCAACAAATGAGTATTTTCCTTCCCACACATCCGGAACATCTTTCCATGTTTCATTTAATTGATCATCTGGCCATCCCGGGTAGTGCATCCTATCTTTGAACCACCAAAATAAATTTCCATTAGTCCAATTAGTAAAATAATTTTTAAAAAATTCTCTAGTACGGGGTGTGCTAAATTCGTCCTTGTCATACATAAATTTTTTGTCTTTAGCAGGACGTTGATAGTTTAAACTAATAAAACAAAATTTATCTGTATAAGAATTTAATTTTTCAGCTACCCACGGCAAATCTTTATCGGGGATAGTCTGTAAAACTTGACTGCAAATGACTCCATCAAACTTTGTTCCTTCTGGTGGAGGATTTTTAAATTCTTCAATGCAAGGATCGTATTTGTAAACAGTTACTCCTAACCATTTATCAAAGGTAGTCCACTGTGGCTCCTCGTCACTTAGTGCGTAAGGCAACGGGTCTGTGTATTGAAGTCCCTTACCACAACCGTAATCTAATATAGTTTTAGCATTGTATTTTACAACTAGGTCTTTAATCTGCTTTTGATACTTAACAACGTCATAGCCGGCCCAAATATTCGGATTATTTTTTTGAAATTCTGTACCCAGTTCCACAGACTTATCGTAATAATTTGATTTCATTTTTCTATAATAAAAACATATTCAGCGCCGGTAATAGAAGGTCCTTTTTTGGGAGTTTTTATAACTGGACTGTTAACCGTATGAACTATTTTTCCTTGTATGAATATTTCTAATTTTTCTTTCCACCAATCAAAACTTTCAATGATTAAATGCGCATTTCTTCCATCGGGCAAATATTTTTTAGCCGGATATGCAGCAACAATTAAGTAACAGGATTTAGTAAAAAGGTTACTTATGGTTTTTAATGTTTCATCTAGCATTTCTGGTTCGATGTGTTCCAATACATCCAATGCCACTAGAGATTCGTATGTATCTGATGGTAGGTTTTCAAACTCTGGCATCCCTGGATCATAACCAGCAGTTTTTTTCATAGTCTTGGCTAATTCTTTATGAAGCTCACCTTTTCCGCATCCAAAGTCAATTAGGCTGTTGGGTTGGTATTTTTTCAAATACGTTTCTATTTTTCCTAAAACTTTAAGACCTCGATAAAAGGCCTTCGGCTCTTTGTGCATTTCTTGTAGTTGGCGTTTGTAATCTTGGTTAATTAAACTCATTTAGCGTGACCTACCGTTTCTCGTTCGATATCATCGTGATCAAATTCTGCCCAATATAATTCAAAGGCTACACAGTCTGTAACTGCTTCAAACTGATGATATTCGCCCGGAGCAACCTTGGTGTACTCGCCAGTTCTTAATAGTGTTTCGTCAACTAGATCATAATTGTTTTTCCAAACACGAATAATCATCTCTCCAGATTCAACAAAGAATCCATTCCACTTAAATTTATGTTTATGCTTGGAACATACACCCCCAGCCTTGGCTTCAATACGATGAAACTCAAGTACACCGTTGGCTTCTAGCAATTCTGTTTGACCCCATACTTTTCCTGCTTTCATGTTATCCCCTTAATACGTGTATTTAATTAGATTAGTTTATGCAGTTGTAAAACTTCACTTTGTCTACTGACTTCTTTGACAAAAAACACACAAGGCGGATTTTTCTCTTCGCTGAGCGGTACAGTTAGTAACTGTCCGTTTTTCATCTTAGGAAAATACCAGCGTACATCCTGATAGATATTAACGATTTCTATGGGCATGAATTCTGCTCTAAATCCCTTGATAGGATTGAATACTAGTGCATCGAACCCACGCTCATTAATTGAAGTCAGCGGTAGCACTTCGGGATCAAGCCCGCAGTCTTTGTCACCCACTACCATGCACCAGTCCAAGGGCATTTGTACTTCATAGCCGCCTATATTCAGCACGATGGCAGGCGAGTTAAATGATTCTAGAAATATCAACGGCATGAAAAAGAAATCTGGTTCTTGAGGATTTGAATTGTCTAGTACCGAAAATCTCGTGTCTTCGTCTACCTCGTCCGGTAGTTCGTTTAAATCAAATGCTTGATTGTTTAGCGTGAGTATTCTCATATATGTCCTTTATGCTTTATCCAAACGTTGTTTGGTCCAACGTCAAAATCTTTTATTAATTCTCGAACTGCTTTGTTAACTCCGGGATAATCGATATCGTGTCCAGATAAAATTCCGTTATCCTTCAATTTAGGAGTGTATGCTAAAATGTCTTTCTTGACTGACTCGTATGAATGATCAGCATCGATGAATATTAGATCCATTGAGTTATTCGGTAATTGGTCAGCAACTTCATAACTATACCCTTTAATAGGTATTAATCTGTCTTTGTATTTTGACTTAACTTCTTTGTTGTAAAACATAGAAATATCAAGATCAACAGCGTGTATCACTAGGTCTTGAACATTGTCTAATAAAAAGAAAGTTGTTCTTCCAAATTTAACACCCACTTCTGCTATTGTTTTAAAATTATTTTTTTCTATTAGATGCAATAAGTACGAACCTCTATAATCTTTTCCATCCCACGGAACTGTCATAGTAACGGTTAATCTATCAGCTCTTTTCATATGTTAACCTTGGTAATGGTAAAGGGGTATTTGGCCTCTTTGTAAAACTTCTTTCTTTCTGTAAGATGCCTCTTGGCATATTTGCAGGTACTGGTGATGTCCCAGATTTCTACGTGATCTTTGTCTTCTGCTTTTCTAATGCCTCGCCCAATGCTTTGTATAACGCGGACAAAGCTCTTTCCGGGTTCAAGAAGAACCAAATTAAAAATGCGTGGAATATTAATACCCACAGCGGCCACACCATAAGTCGCCAAAATAATCTTGTCATCACTTGTTTTAATTTCATCGTATTCTTCCTTGCGGTCATCTAATTTCATACCGCCACTAACAAATACCGCTTGAGGTATTAGTGCGATTAATTTATTCCCAGTGTCGATCCTATTGATTAATACCAGAGTATTGCCGGTAGCAGATAGTGCAGTAATCTTACTGGCAATCCACTGCAATCGGTTATCGTCCGTGACAAGAAATGAGTATTCGTCTTGGAATGAAGTAAACACCTGCACATCTGTGGTCTGTAACACATTGATATTCAACTGCGCTAACACACCTTTTTCTTGCAAATCATGTGCGGACACTTGATTTATCACAGGACCTATACTAGCCAATATACCTTGAAATTCCCACTGCTCCTTGGGCACAGTTCCAGTAAGACCCCAACGTATGGGACAATTGCGAAAGTTCTGTGTTAGTAGTTTAGTCAGTACTTCGGCTTTGGCTTGGTGAACTTCGTCGACAATGATTGCACAGACTCCTTCGCAGAATTCTGCCAACGTCATGGTGGCATTGTCATAGCTTTTTTTGTCTAACACGTTCAAACTCTGCCAAGTACATATGGTATGTGTCTTGCCTAATTCTTTTCTGTCACCGAAATATACACCAACATCTAGTCCTAGATTACGATAGTCCTCTTCTGTTTGAACCACAAGACTTTTGTTGGGAACAACCACCATTGTGCGTCCATATGGTTCACATAAATGACTAAGCGTAGCTGTGGTAATTGTTTTACCAGCGCCGGTAGCAACTTCTTGTAGGGCTTGGGGATTTTCTAAAAACTTGTTGATAACTTCGTACTGATAATCTCTCAGCACAATAGGTTCTCCTGCCTGCTGATGTCCTTTGGGCCAAGTCTTGCCAAGGTCAGCCCAATAATTTTCATCGATGGCAGCAAATTTTAGTTCCTGATGCGGCCTGAGATCTTCAACTTCGATGTCGTATCCTTCATCCTCGATCACTGCAAGAATCACATCAAGATGTGCAAGATATCCGCTGCCGCCAATGTTGAAATAGGTTTTAGTTCCATCCCAACGACCTAGTTTATATGCAGGCATGTGGCGAGCATAGGGTAAATCGAACTTTAATTTATTGACAATTTTCCGTCGTGTTTCAACTCGTAGTCCGTCTACCTTGATATTTACTTCATCTTTAATTGTTAACTTACAGTTCGACAATTTTTTGTCCTTTGGTTTCTGTTGGCTTAGTATCACCGAGATATATCACACAGGGATGACACATAAACCAATCCCGTGCCATGGTATTTGTTGGTGGGAAAATGTTGTTAGTAACTAACAGTGTAACATCGTTGCTTTCTTTAAACAACCACTTGGCTGGCTTCGATTCAAAAATTAATATCCTGCCGGTTTCGACTTTGCCACCAACACCCGCGATCTTGATCCAATCGTTCAAGCCAGTGGTAGAATCTTTGTTGTCTCTAAAAC
>Ga0315905_10003464_pt1 | contig 16293 bp, 15 predicted proteins | sample LakEriMetagenome_5_FD_203522 | JGI IMG/M metagenome (GOLD analysis project Ga0315905, IMG submission 203522) | Freshwater fungal communities from buoy surface, Lake Erie, Ohio, United States - Buoy 4 MA121 | ecosystem: Environmental > Aquatic > Freshwater > Lake | place: USA: Lake Erie, Ohio... | reverse complement strand
ATGGACCAACCCTTTGCCCACACCCTGAGTTTTGACGACCTTGAGGTGCTCGTGCTGGTGGAAGACGGCGGCGCCACGCCCCGCGAGGTGGCGGACTCCCTCGGCATGGACCTGGAGGAGACGAAAGCCCTGTTTTACGACCTGTTGCGGCGCGGTCTGCTGGCTTGCCAGGAGGAATCCACCACCCTTGTGCTCACCCCCCTGGCCCGCAGCCTGCGGAACGATGAAGCCTTCAGCGCCGCGGCCTTCGCGGCTGCTCTCACTGGGGCGGGGAGCAAAGACGAAGGCTGAGTCCGGCAAGCCCGCTTGCTGCCGTCCACCTCGTGCCGATCATCAGGTGCGAGGTCGCCGTTCTCCAGCAGCTTTGCGCAGCCCTGGCGGCGGCAGGTCCGCGGATGGCGGCGGGGGGAACGCCACCCCACCTGTTGCTGCAGCCGGCCTGGGGCAACTCCCAAGGCGAGGCTCTGGCGGTGGCCTTCGTGCAGAGCCATCCGGCCTGGCGCCTGTTTCTGCAGAGCCACAAGTGGCTGGGAGTGCGCTGAAGGGCTGGAAGGCTCCAGATGCCGCAGCGGGCGGCCGGTAGCCGCCGCAGCTCCCAGGCGGATCCGCGCCTCTACGCCCCTGGTGCACCACCCGCTGGGGGGAGGGAATCTCGATGTCGTGCTGCTTGAAGGCGTGCAAGATCTACCGGCGCAGCTCACTGAATATGCCGAGATTGGTCAACCGACCTCACGGCCGCGGCGGCGGTGCGGCGGCGGCAGGCGCCGGGTTCGTGGTGATCACCGTGGGGGGGGAAGCGAACTGCTGCATGCCTGCGATGAATGCCGAGGGGTGGTGTCCTCCACACATCTTGGCAGCTCAGCCTTCAAAGCCACAAGTGGCTTGGACTGCACTGAACCCGGCCTCCTGCTGGAGCCAGAAGCCGGAGCCCCAGGGAGAAACCCACAACAATGTGGCAAGACAAAATCAACCTACGGGCACGATGGTTTACTATGTTTCAGGATTGGCATTCGTGGGCATGGAAGGAAGCAGGCTGCAAGGCAAATCCGCTCGCGCCTGTCAACTTGCTTCACGGCTGCAGGTCTGGCCGATCGCCTTGCTCGGTCTGGGCCTGGGCCTGCACCTGCCCGTCCAGGCCCAGGTGAAGAGCCAGGTTCAGGAATGGCAACAGGCGCCGTCGCTGCCCACCGACATGCGCGACACGCTGGCAACAATCAGCAAGGATTCCAACCTTTATCAGCTTTACCAGCAGTACCGTGCCAATCGCGACGGACTGCAGAAGGCCGCCCAGCGGATCAGCCTCGACCAGGCGATCGCCATGGGGTTGGCCAACAATCCGACCTTGGCTGCCACCATCGCCGAGATCAAAGCGTCGCAATGGTCGGGCATCGCTGTGGGACGGGAATGGGTGCCCAGCCTCAGCATCAAGACCTCCGATCCGGGCGTGCTGGGCTTCTCCACCTCCACCAGCAGCCTGCAGACCAAGCTGAACGGGAGCGATGTGGAGGAGAAACTGAGTTTCAAGCACGGTTTCCTCTCCAATCCTTATGCCAATCTCTCCTGGTCGTTCTTTGATCCCTCCCGTGGCTCCCGCCTCGCCGCCCTGGGGGCCCAGAACAACGCCCTTCGAAACAAGCTCACCTTTGTCTCCCGGGAACTGATCCTTGCCATCCAGACCAACTACACGGTGCTGCAGGAGGCACTGGAGCGGGAAAGCGATTACATCCAACTCTTCAATCAGGCCATCCACATCTACGTTGCAGCCCATCAGGCCAAGCGACCCGCCACCGAAGTCAGCCGGTTCGAAGCCCAGGCGGTGGCACTGCTGATCGACCGGGTCCAGGCCCACAAGCGCAGTATTCAGGCCGCCGATGGCCTGGCCAGCCTGCTCAATCTCACCCCCGGCAGACTGGCGCTGCCAGCTGAGAAGAGCAAGGAGATCGGCGCCTGGCCCCTGAGCCGCGCCGATTCGATTCAGCAGGCCCTCGCTCGCCGCGAGGAACTGGAGGCCAACGCCTGGGAGGTGAAGGCCCTCAACGACAGCGCCACCGCCATCCGTCTCAAGGTGGTGCCCGCCCTGGCCCTCTCCGCCCAGGTAAAGCGGATCAGCGCCAACCAACAGGCCGGCTTCCTGAACGGCGACATGAACGGAACCCTGCAGCGCGCCTCCGGGTTCGATTCCTTCCTGGGCCTCACCTTCGACTGGAAGATATTCGATGGGGGGATCCGCAACGCCGAAGCCAACGCCGCCGACGCCCGAGCGCAACAATCGGCGGAGCAGGGCATCAACACCAGGCTGACGATCGGCAGGCAGGTGGCCGATTCCTACGCCACCTTCGTGGCCTCGAAGATTCTGGTGGATGCGGCCCGCGCCGATGTCAAGGCGTCGCGCCTCTCCCTGGCTGGTGCCCTGGCCGACTACGGGGCGGGGCGCCACAACGATGCCGGCACCACCGTGGTGCAGGCGCTCGCCAAGCTGAAATCAGCTCTCGACACCTACCGCACACTGTTGAGCGACCAGAACCTGGCGGTCCATCAGTTGAACCGCTTCACCGCCACCTGGCCGGCCAGCACGGAGCAACAGGTCAGGGCCCGCTTCGAGCGCTGGCTGCCCCCCGCCGGCCAGGTCCCCAGGCCCAGAACCCGCGCCACCGCCCAACCCCGCAGCCTCGTTGCCGCGACCAGCTCGACACAGGCCGGAGTCGAAGCAGCTCCGTCCGGGGCGGATCAGCTCACCCCGATCACCGAACCGGCCAGCCCTTCATCCCCCCCTGCCAAACCCCTCAGCGGTCCGCCGCGCTAACCGGGCCGGTCAAAGCTGGTACGGAATGCGGGGAATCTTGATGCCCTCCTCATGGAAACGGGTCCAGATGGCGCAGCGGAGCTCGGCCGCAATGCCGCCCTTGGTGGTGGGATCGGCCATCCAGAAATCGAGGCTATAAACCATGGCGTAGTCGCCAAAATCAGACATCTTGGCCGATGGAGGAGGGTTCGAGATCACCCGGGGATTGGCTTTAGCAATCTCCAGTAAGATGGCGATCACCTGTTCGGGCGAATGCTCATAATCAGCGCGTACACTCAAGCTACCGCAGCGTAATCTCGCCGTTCCCGTATAGGTCGTCGTCGTGGCCGTGAAGAAGGTCTGGTTGGGAACCAGCAGCTCGGCATTATCGGAGCTGCGCAGCAGCGTGGCGGCCCTCAGGCCGAGACTCTGAACTTGGCAGACATCGCCGTCGTGGACGAGCACCTCCCCTGGCTTGAGCGAACCTTCGAACAGCAACCACAAGCCGCTGACAAAATTGGAGAACACCTCCTTGATACCGAAGCCGAGGCCTACTGACAGGCCGCCGGCAATCGCGGCGATGGCGGTGCCATTTAGACCGATCTGATCCGCCAGCCAGAGGCCACCGACCCCGATCAGCAGGTAGCGAATGATCAGCTCGAACGCCTTTCGATTCCCCAGATCCATTCCCGCGAATCGACCAGCCATGGCCCCGAACAAGGCCACCGGCATTTCTGAGAGCACCACCAGAAAATAGGGAAGGGCCACCAGCAGCACTAACTTTCCGATACTGAAGGGCTCGTTGAACAGATTCAGCAGCGGCACTTCGCTGATCGCTTCGAGCCCATCGAGGGCTTGGAGCAGGCCGGTCGCAGCCAGCGCGAGGAAGAGGGGGTACACAGCCCGACGCCAGTAGCTCTCCACCGCCTCCGCAGGCTGGTGTCGGCGCAACAGCAGTCGAAGCACCGCCAGCAGCGCCCAGATCAGCACCAACTGGCTGACCAGAGTCAGCAGTCCGCCGGGCTGCCCGAAGGAGGGGGGCACGGCGCTGGCCAGGGCCAGAGCAACGGCGAGCAGCAGCTTGGCGAAGACCGGCTGCCAGCTGGTTTCCGGATGGGGCAGCCGCAGCTTCCAGGCCCTGTAGGCCAGGATCAGAGCCACGGCCACCAGGATCTGAATCGACAGGGCGGCGCGGCTGAGCACTCCCAACCAGCCGCCGATCACAAAGACGAGTTGATTCATGGCTTGAGTGAGGCGGAAGGTGCAGCGGACGGCGCGGCTGGCGAGGGGGTGGGGGTCAGCGGGGCGATTGAACCCTGGCCTGGCCGGTGAGCCTGGGAGGTGGCGCCCACCATGGCCTGGAGGCTCTCCATCACCCGCTCGGGAGCCTCCTCGCCGTAGACGTTCTGCTTGAGCAGCTGGCGCAGCTCCTCGGTGCGCTGGCGCAGGACCACCCCTTCTTTGAGCGTGGGAACGGTGGAAGAATCCAGGCTTGCCTCCATCGCCGCCAGAACCGGTGAATCTTTCACCGGCACAATCACGTTGCGGTTCATCGGCATGTTGCCGAAAGCCCGCTGCATCAGGCTGTTCTGGCTGATGTCGTTGAGCATGAACAGGGCGAAGCTCTCCGCCAGACGCCGCTGGCTGGGGGTGGAATCCCGTCCGAAGCTGATCAACAGCAGCCGGGGCATCGGCCGGGCGGGTGTGCCGTCGGCCCCGCCGGGCAGCACGGAAACCCCGAGTTTGCTCCCCAGGCTGCGGCGCAGGCGGGGGATGGCGTTGGCATTGCAGCTGATCCAGTCCAATTGTTTGGTTTCCAGCCGCTGCACGAGTTCATCGCTGGTGTCGACGAACTGCAGGGTGGGCTGAATGTTGGCGCGATACAGCCAGCGCAGCCAATGGCTCACGTCGTCGGCCTCGAGGTCCGAGAACCTCGTCGGCGTGCGCTCCTGGGCCCTGAACAGGCGCAGCAACGGCCTGTCGGCATTGAAGGCACTGGCGGTCCAGAGCAGTTCATCCGCCTGCAGGGGCAGGCCCACCCTCAGGCCATCGGCGGCCAGGGTGATGATCTGTTCGAGCTTGGTGGGCGGTTGCGGCACCCGGGCCCGGTTGTAGCAGGCCAGGCTGGGTTGCAGCAGGAATGGCAGGGCCAGGAACGCGTTGCCTTGGCGGAATCTGGAGAGGAACTGCAGGCGCAGGGGATCGAGCTCGGCGGGGGACAGGGCGCTCTCGCCGACCAGTCCCTCACGCTTCAGCTGCACCACCAGTGGCGTGCGGCTGATGATCAAGTCGGGGCCAGCACCAAGGCTGGCCCGGGAACGCACGCTCTCCACCAGATCCCCCTCGCCGAAGAAGCGGACATGCAGGCTGGCGCCAGGATGGACCCGCATGTACTCCGTGGCCAGCTGGTCGGCCAGTTTCTTCAGGCCGGCGCGCACCACCTGGTCACTGCCGGCGCCGGTGGCGATCGCCACCTGGATGCTTTCGGGAGCCTTGATCGATGCCGGCAGGCTGCCCTGGCAGCCGCCACTCAGCAGGGCAGCTCCCAGGCACAGCCCGACGCCAACACGGCTGCCGCCGCGCAATTGCCTGAAAAAAGTGGAACCCATGGACGGATTTTTCTCAGTAAACCATGGCCTGGGCGGTGAACTCCTTGAGTTCAAAGCGCTCGGCCTGGGCCTCCGGACTCACCACCACCAGCCGCAGCCGCTCTCCCTGGAGCCCATCCTTGCTGGCGGTGGTGGTGCCGACCTCCTTGTCGTCGCGATCGAGAACCCGGAAGGTGGCGCGGATGTTGCCGCAGGGGCGTTCCTTGCAATACACCTCGAAGATGCGGGCCATGCCGCCGCCGAACAGCTTGGGGGGATTGCAGTCGTCGGTGCACCAGCGGGTGAGCACCCCTTCGGCGCTGGTCTGCCAGCCCATGGTGCGGAGCTCCTGCCGCTCCCGCTCCCGCAGCTCATCGGTCGAAAGCTTCTGGGCCGCCCGGAACTGATAACCCCAAAAGAAGCCACCCCCCAGCACGGCCAGACCCGCCATCAACCAGGGCACACAGCCGCTCAGCCCTCGGGAGCGGCGGGGAGATCGCTGCTGGTCCAGGTCGCGGTCGCCGGAAACATCCGGCCCGTGAAGCTCGCGGCCGTCCTGCCCCTCGAAACGGGCATCGCGGCGGTCGTCTCTGCGGTCGTCGCGGCGGACATCGCGGCGGTCGTGGCGGAACGGCATGGGACGCGACGGTTGGCGGCGGAAAGGGGGAGAGGAACGCCTGGCGGGGCGTGAGAAGCGGGGAGCCAGCGCCAACCGGCAGAGCACGGCTCCGCGGGACTCCGCGGACGGGCATCCGGTTGGCGTCGATCGCGGCGGAATCGCCGCAGAGCCCAGCAATCGTTCCAGGGTATGCACAGAGCCCTGACGGTGCACCCTTTCCCACTTCCTGAGCGCTGATCCAGGGCCGCCGCGGGGGCCGCCAGGACCCATCGCCTCCTGGCCAGGCATCCCCCGGCCGCCTCAAGGCCCCCAGATCCCCGACCTGCGCCCAATCCCAACGCCCCCAAGGGCAGCCATTGCCATCCCAGGCGGGCCAGCCTGCCCCCCCTCTGCCAGAAAAGATGACGCCTCCTGAGCCGGCAGCCCCCGCTGTTCGCCGGACCCCAACCCGACGGACCCAGTCACGGGGCGATCGTGGCCTTCGGCGCCCGGACCCCCTGCGGAGGGACCACCCTGCGCAAGGACCAGGACCGGAAGGCCCCCGGGAACCTCAGAACTCCCGGGCCGGCCACTGGCGCCGCTCGGCCTTCCAGAGGCGCCAGCGCAGCTCCAGATCCTTCGGGGCGTACAGCACGATCGGCCGGCTCACGTCGTAGGGCACCACGAAGGGCTTGCCGCCCATCGGCACGAAGGCCCGCCGCTTCGGCTCCCCGGGGGGGCAGGCCATGCGCGTGGAGGCCGGCGGGGTCACCTCGCTGATCTGCACCACCCGCAGCTGGGTGCCGGCCACGGGCTGGCTGCGCATTCGGCCCGAGAACATCACCTGGTTGCAGTCGAGCTCGAGGTTGCGGCCGGCGATCAATTCCACACGCCAGTCGGCCGGGTTGGCGGAGAGGGCCGGATCCTGGCTGGGCGGCAGCAGGCCACTCAGCTGGATCACCCAGCGGCGCTCCCCGGGGGCCGGGGCGGGATAGGGCTTCAGATCCAGCCGGGGAATGGCCAGGGCCGGAGCCGGGGCGAGGCTGGTCCACAGGGGAAGGAGCCCCGCCAGCAGCAGGCCGGCCCCTGCAGCCCAACGTTCCCAGGTCCATCGATGAGCCGCCGATCGCCAGAGGAAGGACGGCCGGGCACCTCCACCGGAACGCAGGCAAGCCATGGCACAGCAACAAGGGATCCGCCGCATCTTGATCAACCGGAACACCGGCGTCGAGGCGGAAGGGGGCTGGAATCTGCCAGCCTGACCCCATGGCAGCCCCACCCACCACCACCGTGGCCCTGCTCTCCGGGGGCCTCGACTCCGCCACCGCCTGCGCCCTGGCCCTGGAAGCGGGCCACCGGGTGATTGGCCTCTCCTTCGACTACGGCCAGCGCCACCGCCGCGAGCTGGAGGCGGCCTCAGGTGTGGCCAGGGCCTTCGGGCTCGCTGAACATCACACCGTGGCCGTGAACCTGGCCACCTGGGGCGGCTCCTCCCTCACCGATGCCCACCTGGCCCTGCCCACGGGCGGGGTGGTGGAGGGTGCGATTCCCAGCACCTACGTGCCGGGACGCAACACGGTGTTCATCGCCATCGGCCTCAGTCTGGCGGAGGCCCGCGGCGCCCAGCGGCTGGTGCTGGGGGTGAATGCGATCGATTACTCGGGCTACCCCGACTGCCGCCCCGACTATCTCGAAGCCTTTCAAAGCCTCGCCGATCTCGCCACCCGTGCCGGCCGCCAGGGGGAGGGCACCCGCCTCTGGGCGCCCCTGGTGCACTGGAGCAAAACCGAGATCGTGCGCCAGGCCCTGCGGCTGGGGGTGCCGATCGCCGACACCTGGAGCTGTTACGGCGGCGGTTCGGAACCCTGCGGGGTGTGCGACAGCTGCCGGATCCGCGATGCCGCCCTGATCGAGGCCGGCCGGCCCGACCTGGCCAGCCGCGGGGCAACCGCCGCGCCGCCACTGGTGGAGCCCACCCCCTCCGATCCTTGAGCACACCGCGCCACCGCCTTGATCTTCCCTGGTGGGAACCCTGGAGCCTCACCCGGGCCCTCACCCGCCACGGCGGCCGGGAAGGCCTCGTGTTGCTGGAAGGGGATGGCTCGACCTTCGGCCAGCGGGCCGTTCTGGGCATCGATCCGATCGAGCAGGTGCGCTGCGAGGGTCTGCCTGGGGAGACCGGTGCCAGCGATCCCTTCGCGGCCCTGGCGGAGCTGGAGCGGCGGGGAGGGCCGTGGCTGGGTTGGCTGGCCTACGAGGCCGGTGCCTGGGTGGAACCGGCCGACCACTGGCGCCCCGGCGACATGGCCACCCTGTGGGCGGCCCGCCATGATCCGCTGATCCACTTCGAGCGCTCCACCCGGCGCTGCTGGCTGGAGGGGGAGGATCCCGATCGGTTGGCGGCGATGGCGGCCCGGCTGAATGCCCTCGGAGCCCCACCAGAGCCCTCCAACCGGCCTGCCGAGCCGCCGGGCGGTGGTCCTGGCCGTGATCTGCCCCCAGACCCCGCGATGGCGGCCATTCCGCTGGAGGCCTGGCAGTGGCACACGCCACCGGAGCGCTATGGAGCCCAGGTGGAGTCCCTGCTCGGCTGGATCGCCGCCGGCGATATCTTCCAGGCCAACCTCACCGCCTGCTGCGAAACCAACCTGGCGGAACCACCGGATCCCCTGGCCCTGCATGGCCGGCTGCGCCGGCACTGCCCCGCTCCCTTCGCGGGCCTGGCGATCACGGCGGATGAGGCGGTGGTGTCGGCCTCCCCGGAGCGCTTCCTGCGCTGCGATGCGGCCGGGAGCGTGGAGACCCGGCCGATCAAGGGAACCCGCCCGCGCCATGGCGATCCCACCGCTGATGCGGATGCTGCGGCGGAGCTGGTGTGCGATCCGAAGGACCGGGCCGAGAACGTGATGATCGTCGACCTGCTCCGCAACGACCTGGGCCGCGTCTGCCGGCCCGGTTCGATCCAGGTGCCCCAGCTGGTGGGGCTGGAGAGCTACGCCCAGGTGCACCATCTCACCTCGGTGGTCACGGGGCAGCTGGCGGCGGGGAAGGGCATCACCGACCTGCTGCGGGCCTGCTGGCCGGGGGGCTCGATCAGCGGCGCGCCGAAGCTGCGGGCCTGCCGCCGGCTGGCTGCCTTGGAGCCGGTACCGCGGGGCCCCTACTGCGGCTCCCTGTTCCACCTGGCCGCCGATGGCAGCTTCGACAGCAGCATCCTGATCCGCAGCGTGATGGTGAAGGGGCGGCGTCTGCGGGTGCAGGCGGGAGGTGGGGTGGTGGCCGATTCCGATCCCGCCGGTGAGGCCCTGGAGATGGGCTGGAAGATCCGGCCGCTGCTGGAGGCCCTGGCATGACGGCCCCCATCGCCTGGATCGCCGCAAGCGCAGCAGGTGAGCCCTCTGCAGCGGTCCCCCACCCGCCCGACGCGGGTGCCACAGCTTCACTCCCCCAGGGTCAATGGGGCGATCCCAGCGAGCTGGCCCTTCCCCTGGGCGACCGGGGCCTGCTGCTGGCCGATGGCCTGTTCGAAACCGTGCTCCTTGAGGAGGGCCGGCTCCAGCTGCTGGAAGAGCACCTGGAGCGCTGGCGCAGCTCGGCTGAGCTGCTGGCGATGGCTCCGCCCCCGGACCAGACCCTGATCCTGCCGCTGGTGGCGGAGGCCATCGCCCGCAGCGGCATTCGCACCGGGGCGCTGAGGCTCAACTGGAGCCGGGGCTGCGGCGGAAGGGGGCTGGATCTTCCCGCTCCGGCGCAAGCCGCTCCAGCCCATCGCTTCTGGCTGCAGCTCACCGCCACCGCCCCGCAGTTCGATGCGGTGACCACCTGGATCAGCCGCGAGGAGCGGCGCAACGCGGCGAGCCGGCTGAGCCGCTGCAAGAGCTTCGCCTACACCGCCCTGGTACAGGCCCGGCGGGAAGCCCACGCCGCCGGCGCTCACGATGCCCTGCTCCTCTCCAGCCATGGGGAACTGTGCTGCGGCAGCGCCGCCAACCTGCTGGTGCTCCACCAGGGCCGCTGGACCACCCCACCCCTGGCCAGCGGCTGCCTGCCCGGGGTGATGCGCGGCCGCGCCCTGCGTCTCGGCCGCGCCAACGAAGCGCCGCTGGAGCCGAGCGACCTGAAGACATGCGAAGGAGCCCTGTTGATCAACAGCCTGGGCTGCCGGCCGATCCACCGCTGCGATGGCACCGCCCTGGCACGGATCCCATCCGGCCAGGCCGAGCAGCTCTGGCGGGAGCTGCTCAAAGAAGCCAGGCCCTGATCGCGCCCTCAACTCTCCGGAGCACCTCAGCGGGCAGGCCCGAACCAGCTAGCCCCTGGGTCCGGTCCGGAACGGCATCAGCGGCAGCCCTGCACCGACACCCGGTAGGTGAAGCCGGTGGCGGCCATGTTGTCGCCGGAGCCCACCTTGATGTTCACCTGGCTCACCTGCTTGCCGGGCACCGCAGGCACGTCCTTGCCGCCGCCGGTGCCGGGCTCAGGAGCGATGTTGGCGTTGAAGACCCTCAGGTTGGAGCCATCGGTGAACTTGAGGTAGGCCTCCACCGGATAGGTGGCGCTCTTCGAGGAGTCGGCGGTGAAGAAGAGTTTGTAGCTGCTGTAGGGCTTGGTCACGTAGAAGTCCGTGTTCCAGTTCGGCCGGCCGAGGGGATTGCCCATGCCGATCGTCTTGGTGACGATCGGAGACACACCATCCCCACCCACCGGCGAGAGGAATTCACAGCTGCCGGCGAAGGCGGCGGGAGTGGCAAGGGTGGAAGCGAGGGCGACACCCAGCAGCGAAGCCAGCGGCGCCAGGTGCGGTCTCAAGAGGCGAGAAGCCATGGTGGGGGATCCAGTGGTTCCATCAACCCATAACAAGCCCCCCGAAAGAGGGGCAGACCGCATACAGAAGCAAATGAACACCGGAGCAAACAAACACCCGCCGCTGCTCAGACGCTCAGGAAGCGCTGGATCACCTCCTTGCTCAGCTCGCTGGTGGGACCGCTGGCCACCACCCCACCCTTCTGCATGGCGTAGTACCAATCAGCCTGGCGCACGAAGCTGGCGTGGTGTTCCACCAACAGCACACTGATGCCTGTCTCGCGGATGATACGGGCCACGGCCCGCTGGATGTCGAGCACCACGGAGGGCTGGATGCCTTCGGTGGGCTCATCGAGCAGCAGCAGGCGGGGCTTGCCGAGGAGGGCCCGGGCGATCGCCAGCTGTTGCTGCTGACCGCCGGAAAGGTCGCCGCCCCGCCGGTTGAGGAACTTCTCCAGCACCGGGAACAACTCGAACACCAGCGGATCGATGTGGCGATGGCGGCTGATGCCACCGGGCCGGGCCTCCAGACCCAGCAGCAGATTTTCCCGCACGCTGAGCTGGGCGATGATCTCACGCCCCTGAGGCACATAGCCGATGCCACCGCGGGCCCGCTGATGGGGGGGCTTCAAGGAGATGTCCTCACCAGCCAGCACGATGGAGCCACTGCGCTGCTGCAACAGGCCGATGATCGACTTGAGCAGGGTGGTCTTGCCGACCCCATTGAGGCCGATCAGGCACACCATCTGGCCGGGCGCAATCGAAAGATCGACATTGCGCAGGATGTGGCTTTCGCCGTAATACACATTCAGGTTGCGAATGCCAAGAAGATCGCCGCCTTCGTGGCTGGGATGGGCCAGGGATGGGGGGGTGTTGATCACGGTCATGGCTACAGCTCACTGGACGGGCGATCGGGAAAGACAGAGGGGGGGGCGATTCCAGGCTCCAAGTCATCTTCAACGCCGAGATACACCTCAATCACGCGGGGATCACTCTGCACCGCCTCCATGCTGCCCTCGCAGAGCACATGGCCCTCATGCAGCACCGTGACCGGGCTGTGGAGGTTGCGGATGAATTCCATGTCGTGCTCAATCACCAGCACCGTGTGATCCCCCGCCAGGCTGCGCAGGAGCTCGCCGGTGCGCTCCGTTTCCTCATCGGAAAGACCCGCCACCGGTTCATCCACCAGCAGCAGATCAGGATTCTGGGCCAACAGCATGGCGATCTCCAGCCACTGCTTCTGGCCGTGGGAGAGGCCACCAGCTAGCTGCTGGGCTTGGGGGGCTAGGCCCACCACCCCAAGCAGGTGAGCTACCCGATCCTGGCTGCTGCCATCGAGACTGCGGAAGAGCAGATCGAAGGGGGAGCGATGGCTCACGGCTAGCTCCAGGTTGCGGCGGGCCGTGAGGTTCTGATAGACGCGGGGGGTCTGGAATTTGCGGCCGATGCCGAGCCGGGCGATGCGATGTTCGCTGGTGCCCACCAGGGAACGCCCTCGGAAGAACACATCGCCCTGGGTGGGGCGCACCTTGCCGGTGATCACATCGAGGAAGGTGGTCTTGCCGGCACCATTCGGACCGATCACCGCCCTCAGCTCACCGGGTTGGAGGCTGAGGTTGAGATCGTTGAGCGCGAGAAAGCCATCGAAGCTCACACTCACGCCGCGCAGTTCGAGCAGGGTGGTCATCGCTCACCTCCTCTGGCGGAATCAGTGGAAGACGGGCCCTCAAGGGCTTCACGCTCGGCCAACACCGAAGGATCGAGGTCGAGGCCGGGATAGGTGGCGCTGCGGGGCGGCCAGCCAAACATGGCCAGGATGTGGCCTGGGCCCCCTTGGCGCCACCAGCCCACCAACCCATCGGGCAGGGCCGTCACCACCAGCAGGAACAGGGCCCCCTGCACGAACAGCCAGGTTTCGGGAAGCTGTTCGCTGATCAGGCTCTTGGCGTAATTGATCAGCACGGCGCCAAGCACGGCCCCCAGCAGGGTGCCGCGGCCCCCCACCGCCACCCAGATCACCATCTCGATCGAGAAGGGCACCGCCATGAACTGGGGGCTGATGATGCCGGACTGCACCGTGTACAGAGCGCCGCTGATACCGGCCAGGGCTCCCGCCACGGTGAACACGAGGGTTTTGTAGACGGTGGGGTTGTAGCCGGTGAAGCGCATGCGCGGTTCGTCGTCGCGGATGGCCACCAGGGCATCCCCGAAACGGCCACTGGTGATCCAACGGCAGAGAGCCCAGGCGGCGATCACCAGCAGCACCGTGAGCCAAAACAGGTTGCGCTGCATGGCATCGGAACCCACCAGCTCGCCAAACAACTTGGCGGTGTCGGTCTTGAGGCCGTTGGTGCCGTTGATCAGTTTCTGCTGGCCGTTGAAGAAGTTGAAAAACACCAGCAGGGCCGCCTGGGTGAGGATCGAGAAATACACCCCCTTGATGCGGTTGCGGAACACAAGAAATCCGAGGATTCCAGCCACCAGAGCCGGAATCACCCAGATGGCCAAAAGGGTTAACAGCGGTGATGTGAACGGCTGCCAGAAGGCTGGCAGACTCTTGACGCCATAGAGATCGAAGAACTCCGGCAGCTGGCCGGGCTCAAGGGAATTGAGCGAGAGATGCATGCCGATGGCATAACCCCCGAGGGCAAAGAAAATGCCCTGACCCAGACTGAGCAGGCCGGTGTAGCCCCAGATCAGATCCACCCCCAGCGCCACGATGCCGAGGGAGAGGAAACGGCCGAGCAGATTGAGCCGGAAGGGAGGCAGGATCACCGGCAGGATCAGGGCGGCGGCCACGATCAGGATCCAGGGCCACCAGCGGCGCAGGAAAGCCGGCGCGGTTGCGGAAGGGGGCATTGATCAGGCCTCCACCATGCGGCCCTTCTGCGGGAAGATCCCCGCCGGCCGGAACTGCAGGAACACCATGATCAGCACAAACACGAGCACCTTGGCCATCGAGGTGGTGGCGAAGAAGCTGATCACGCCATTGAGGGCCGCCGGCATCGAAGGCCACAGCAGCAGCAACGATCCGGAGCCGATCACGTAATCGAGGATGCCCAGCAGGAAGGCGGCCACCACCGTGCCCCAGAGCTTGCCCAGGCCGCCGAGCACCACAACCATGAAGGCCAGCACGATGTAATTGCCGCCGAGGTTGGGGCCCACCGAGCCCAGCAGGGACACCGCCACGCCAGCAATGCCCGCGAGGCCGGACCCCACGAAGAAGGTGAGCGCATCCACCGTTTCGGTGGGGATGCCGAGGCAGCTGCTCATCGAGCGGTTCTGGGTGACCGCACGGATCCGAATCCCCCAGGCGCTCTTCTGCAGAAACCAGTTCACGCCCACCAGGGAGAGGGCCGTGAGGGCGAGGATGAACAGACGGGCGGTCGGCATGGTCACGCCGCCCAGGTCGATCGAGCCGCGCAGCCATTCCGGAGCGGTCACGTCGATGTTGCGGGCGCTGAACCAGGGTTGATCCAGGGCCCGCTGGCTTCCCAGGGCCGAGCCGAGGCCGATGCCCACGATCAGGGCGAGGATCCAACTGCCAGCCTTCAGCAGCGGCGTCCAGCGCTGGCGCCACCAGACGGCCGGTGTAAAGCGAGGGGCCAGCAGGCCGAAGGCCACGGCAGCCAGCAGGCCGAGGAAGAAGGCGGTGGACACCGATCGCACGAACTGCTGCAGGATCAGGCTCACCCCCCAGGTGGCCAGCAAGGTTTCCAGCGGCCGGCCATAGAGGCGACGGATCACCGTTTTTTCGAGCAGCAGGCCCACCAGGCCGCTGACCAGAAAAGCGATCGGGATCGAGAGAAGGATGTAGATGGGTAACAGACCTTCCAGCGGACCGGATTCGAGCAGGTTCTGCACCACGAAGGTGGTGTAGGCACCGAGCATCATCAACTCGCCATGGGCCATGTTGATGACACCCATCAGGCCGAAGACCACGGCCAAGCCGAGGGCGGCGAGCATCAGCACCGAACCGATGGCCAGCCCATTGAAGAGCGTGTCAAAAAGAGCTGTCATGGTGACCCGCGCCGGCGGGACAACAAAGGGTCAAAAGAAAAAGGGGGGGATCAGGGCCCCCCCATCAAGCACATCAACGTGAAGGCTGAAATTCAGAGCTTGAACTTTCCTGCATCGGGGCGCTTCTGGGTGTGGTCGCAGGTGTAACCCTTGGTTTCGGGCACGAACTGGTTCCAGGCCACGGGCTTCACGAAGCCCTTGTTCTCGAGGATCTTGAACATGCCATCCTTCTGCACCTCCCCGATCAACACGAGCTTCTCGATGTGGTGGTTGGGCTGCACGGTCACCTTGCCCTGGGGAGCGTCGAAGCTCACGCCCACCATGGCTTCGCGCACCTTGTTGTCGTCAACGCTGTTGGCCTTCTCCGCGCCCAGCTTCCACAGGTACACCATGGTGTAGGCGGCCTCAGCAGGGTCGTTGGTGACCCGCTTGTCGCCGTACTTGGCCTTGAAGTCGGCGGTGAACTTCTTGGAGGCGGGGGTGTCGAGGCTCTGGAAGAAGTTCCAGGCGGCGTAGGTGCCTTCCAGGTACTCAGGACCGATGGCGGCGATCTCCTCTTCGGCGATCGAGAAGCTCATGATCGCGTAGCCATTGGCGGGGGTGATACCGGCGGCCTTCATCTGCTTGAAGAAGGCCACGTTGCTGTCGCCGTTCAGCGTGTTCACGATCACACCACCCTTGGGCAGGGCCTGCTTGATCTTGGCGATGATCGGCGCCACCTCGGTGTTGCCGAGGGGGAGGTAGTCCTCACCCACTAGCTTGCCGCCCTGGGCCTTGAGTTGCTCCTTCATGATCGTGTTCGCCGTGCGGGGATACACGTAGTCGGAGCCGACCAGGAAGAAGTCCTTACCCTTGTTCTTCAGCAGCCACTCCACGGCGGGTTCAGCCTGCTGGTTGGGGGTGGCACCGGTGTAGAAGATGTTCTTGGAACACTCCTGGCCTTCGTACTGGATCGGGTAGTAGAGGAAGGCATCCTTCGACTCATACACCGGCAGCATGGCCTTGCGGCTCGCGGAGGTCCAACCGCCAAAGACCACGGCCACCTTGTCTTGGTCGATCAGCTTCTTGGATTTCTCCGCAAAGGTGGGCCAGTCGGAGGCGCCATCCTCTTCGATCGGCACGATCTTGAGCTTCTTGCCGTCGATCGCCACGCCACCGGCCTTGTTGATCTCATCGATCGCCATCAGCTCGGCTTCGGCCACCGTGTTCTCGGAGATGGCCATGGTGCCGGAGCGGGAGTGGAGGATGCCCACCTTCACTTCGCCATCAAAGTTGCCGCCGGTGGCATCACCGCCACCGCTGGCGGTAGGTCCCCCCCCACCGCCGCCGCCGCAGGCAACCAGGGACAGGGAGGTGGCGAGGGCCGTGGCTCCACCGATCAGACGAAGCGAGGGCTTCCGAATCGCCGAGGGGTGCATGAATGTGTCTCCAAAAGTGCTGCGGGAAGCCATCCGCCCCGCTGTGAAGGGAACGTATCGAGGGGAACACCAGCGGCTTGGTAT
>Ga0315905_10003463_pt1 | contig 16297 bp, 3 predicted proteins | sample LakEriMetagenome_5_FD_203522 | JGI IMG/M metagenome (GOLD analysis project Ga0315905, IMG submission 203522) | Freshwater fungal communities from buoy surface, Lake Erie, Ohio, United States - Buoy 4 MA121 | ecosystem: Environmental > Aquatic > Freshwater > Lake | place: USA: Lake Erie, Ohio... | reverse complement strand
GCGAAAACTTTCCGCCGGTCCTGCGCGCATACAAGGAGCCTGAGTCTGGGCTGGGCATTATCCACGTCGCCGCCCGCAGCGGTTCAGATCGCATGGTACTCCTGATGATAGAGCACCGCGCCGACCCCAATGAAGCGTGCAGGGGCCAAGAGACGCCGCTCCACTTTGCCGCGCAAAGCACTGGGAAATACCGCGACAGGATGGTGTCAGCGCTCCTGGCAGCGGGCGCTAAACGCATGGCGCAAACCGCATCCGGCTACACAGCGATTCACTACATGTCGTCCGAGTACAAGTTGTCCGGCTTCGATTGGAAAGACGACCCCTCTATTCGCGAGCGCTTCCGGCATCATCGCCGGAAGCACCACTATGCGCACGGATACCACCCCATGGTTGCCATCGCAGATATCGTGGGCGCAGATCGCAAAAGCCATCGGCAGCGCGACAATCTGGAGGAAGCATCAGAAAGAAAAACAGGAAAGAGCCATAGGAGCCGGAGAAGCTCGAAATCCCGCGCCAAACCCACTGATGAAGTTGGGCTTGTAGTCTTGCCGGAGGACGACGACGATATGCAGCGTTTGAACACGCGGGGCACAAACATGTGGGCGTCCCCCTCCCTCCCTTGCTTGCGCTCGCTCTCCTTTGGTTCGTGCTCGTATCTGTTGTATGCGGGCTGCACTGCATGCATCACGCGTCTAGATTTGCGTTCCTGTTTCCTTCCTAATCAGAGCGAGACTCACAGGTCGGCGTCAACGAAAGCATCCAAAGATCTTGATTTGGACTGGATACAACAACAGAGATTGCGCTTTGAAAAGCGAGCAGCGAACGAGAACGCCGCCAGATATAGCGATGATGAGAGCTGATTTACAGACAAGAAGCTTTGAACTTCGATTTTGTTTCGCCCCCGCACCATTGCTTCTCTGCTGGAAAATCTAACACCGGCCTCAAAGCTCTCGCGCTCGATATGTGCTTGCAAGCTTGTCTACTTTTTTCGTGTGTTTTGTGTTTCTACTTGCCATTTAAGGTTGTAAATTACGGTTGCTCTATTCAATGTATTGAAAGTCTTTGCAAACTCTTTAGTGCCACCCTCAACGCTTGCTCTCAGCACGCTGAGGCACTGCAATGTTCGTGTCGTTCAAGTGTCGTTCTCCCACCACTCAAATCTCGATATCAACTGTATCGAGATCAAACTTCACTTTCGACTGTGTGGTTTGATTACCATTTGTGGTTTGATTACCATTCACCCACTCCGGTTCTTGCGTGATGTGCCAGGACGCACGCGAGCCACTGGTCTCCCCGTTTTCGAGCTCCAGCAAGTTTTCCTCTTGATTTACGCGCTCAAAATCCTCAGGGTCGAGCATGTTACTTATGGTGCCCTTCGGTGCAGCGTAATTCTTGTACTTGTCTACAGTCTGTCGCTTCTTCATTTGACTGCGCATGACCTTCGTGCGACGATCAATGCGCTCAAATGAGTACTGTATAGAGGCAATGAAGTGCACACGGGAAAGAGACAACACGGTTGCATGTCAGCACGGCGCTTGCAGAGCACCGGTTGGGAGAAAGAGTTCTTGTTCAGTAGGCAGGCGAGGGGCAAAACAACGTGCAGAGCGTGACGCATCAACATGGTCCTCCGTAAAGCCCTCCAGGGCGCTCCGAAGGAGCACCACCGCGGGTCCCCCGCAGCACTCAAATTTTCGCACAAAGTGTACTTTCAGCAAAATACCCTACGCTGTGGATCCCCTATCTTTCAAGGCATACCTGTCCTATGTTGGTTTTTGAAGTAGATGCAACAGCCTGCGCAAGGTAGCCGCTGTTGGGGCCGTAGCTGCCAAAAATCAAATCGGAATTTTAGCACCTGAACACATGTGCTCCGTAAACAGGTGTGCACGGTTTGATGAGCAGCTACCTGAAAGACGCTTCAGCCTGCAAGTCACCATCTTCCTCATCCAGCTCCAGCTCGGGGACTGTCATGCACACATCACGCCAAAGCAGAATTGTCACAAGAGAACGACAAATAATGGTGGACACAAAGAACGTGTTGAAAAGCTCTACATGAACAAGTTAGTATCCGTCAATCTCTGGCACTGTCATTCAATCTTCGTTTGCTCATACTTTGACTATCGCCAAGAATAATGCCCTCTCTGGCTAGGCGAGTAATAATAAAGGGCAGATCATGTTTTTCAATACTCGAAACTGATGCACTGGCACACCTGCAGCAACGGCGACAGCATATTTGTCCGCATGAATCTTTGTTTTGGCCTTCACGATCTGCTTGTTGATGCCGCCCTCGAGGTGTGTGTGTGTCTGCCCGAAATCGAGAATAGTCTTGCGCAGCGCCGCCGCCTGACGTGCTTGTCGCGTGACATACCAGTAGACAGCAAATACAACACAGAGAACGACGACACCCACGGGAACGGAAATGGCAAAGATCATTGTTAGGGATGCCTTCTCGACAGGCTTGTATATCGCTTCTGCCGTGGCCGCCTCGAGCACTGTAGCAGACGGCAAGCCATTCTTCATGAGCTCACTGTTGATATTTTCAGCTGTAAGCTTTGTCTTCATTGCTTGAGCAGCGCTTGGATCTGCCGCAAATAAGCTCGTGTCGACTCTGATACTCTCTGCCAGCAGACGTCTGTTGCCGGTGCTCCTTCGTGAGCTGATACTGGTGATACTGTCGATAGTGACGGCATAAGTGGACACGCCTGCTACCTTGGCCAGAGAGCTCTTGAAAGCCTGTTGTTTTTCAGCATGGAATAGCATTTTTGACATCGGCAGGGACAAGACTATCTTCACCACATAGGCGCCAATGGTGCCCATGCCGCCCTGCTGGCGAGTGCAATAGGGTCCAGATCTTGCAAACTTTGATTCTGATTCCCAAAACTCGTCGCATTGGCACGAGAGGCCATCTTTGGGTTCGCATTGTCCATGTCCTGAACACAGTATTTCGTCTCTGCAAGAGTTTTGGCACATGATTCCATACCACCCTGTGACACACATGCAACGGTCAACGCCGCAACGCCCGTGCCCGCTGCACCTGCGATCGCGACCTGAGTTCGGTATCCAGTCACACCCACTGCAAGTTGAATTATCCCCTCCACAAATCATGCAATGATCAAATGTCAAGGGACTCAGAGCCACTCCATCACACCCTGAGTACACTTCCTGCACCGAGAAAAGGCCAAACTGGTATGTGCCAACCCGGATTGATGTTTCGGTTGATGAGATGCGCCAAGTGTCAGACAGTGGCCATTCCCACGAGTCCAGATCGAAGCGCATAACAAAGGGAACAGATCCCCTGCCTGTGAAAGGGTCAACGTACTTATAATTTTGTTGCATCGTGGGTAGGTCAAGTTGCATGGCAGAGGATAGAGGCAAGTCCAGGGGGTCCGCGACCGTGGGATAGCCAGTGTCCTCGTCTACAGAGAACGCGTTCAGCGCAAATTCTGCGCCAGCCATCCTCACCTCGAAACCCACAACCGCATTTTTTGACCCTGGCACAGGATTGAAAGCGGGATCCCATGCAACTAGCATCACGTCTACGGGTGAATTTTTGTCTAAAACAGTACTTTTGAAATTCGAAAACAAGTCCTTTGGCAATGTCACTTTGATCCCTGGCATCAAGAAATGCGAACGCGCCTCGTCTCCGGATATGCTTGCAACCGCAACCCTTGATGTAGAGACCGAAAAAGCATCGGAGGTAAGAATGCGAGGCCGTTCCACGCTGAATGCAGATTGGGCAAAGCCGCTGAAGGCAGATTCCACACTTAATGCCGATAATGCAGAAATTTCGCCCAAAATTGCCTGGGTCCTTTGCCGATGAATTTGTTCTCCTTGTGTGGTAGCTTGCTGCAGCTTCACCGTTTGCAGCAGTCGCGACAATGCGAATCCCAGGACTCGACCAATATCTTCAACTTCTTCATGGACAGTCATGGCATTGGCTCGGATTTTTGTTGCGATGTCGAACGCCTTTGCAGCGGATGCTATTCTGACGTCGTCTGGCCTGTCCAAAATAAGCCGAAGCAGCGAGGCCTGCAAGAGGGCATTCGGGGCAGATGCTATAGCCCCGTGAAAGAAGTCATCAAGGTCAGAGAGGAGCTGGTGGCGAAGATCTGGTCTGATTATTTTCGAGGCTGCGCACGACCAGCTGCCACTACCCGAGGCCATTGTCGCACATGCGTCCACAATTGCATTCAAAGTGCCTGAAACCAGGCTGATCATCTGCGGCAACTCAAAGTTGTCCTTGAACGCACGTATATGTTGCAGATATGGCACCATGTGATCATTTTGCAGCTTCGCGAAATCTGCATTTGGAGGGAGACTGACATTCACACTACTTGCGATAAAAGCATCGGATCCCCATGCATCAATAACTTGCGCATCGATCTTAAGAGTGCTGTCCCTCCAATTACCAGGGGGCAAGTTGCCAACAAATTCATTTGTTGGTCCCTCCGAAATAATTATTTCATTACTAGGTTTACCCTCGCTATGCACTATGAAGCGGTACGTGAAAGGGAGGCTTTCGCTGTCACTGGTCCATCCGCGAGTGTCAACGATAAATTGATCCATCATGGCGATACCGCTCTCGGGTCTAATTTGCATCACGCCTCCAACCGGCGGCACGTTAACATATACGTCAAGCTCAGCAAAGCCTGTTATTCCTTCTGACTTTATGGTAGCTCGAAATGACACGCGTTGACCTGGCAACACCGATCCGCCCTTGATGATTAGTGTTTGCGCATAGATAGAGGTCAGTACGTTAGGCGAGTCGAGAAAATAGCTTCCTAATTCTGAGAATACGCTCCATTGAAACGAATGGCTCTCTGGAAGCCTGAACGTGCCGTGATCGTTCTCGTAGGCTGCATGCAGCACAATCTTCTGCCTGTTGCCAATACGTTTGGAAGTGGACGGTTCTTTGCAGAGGTTTCTGTCATCCAGTTTGGAAGCATCGCAGCGGATCACTGTTACTGGCAAAACACTTTTCTTCCTGACTGCAAAAGTGACGTTTGCTTGCTCAGTTGACGCAGATTGAAAGCTAGGATTATTACTGATCTCAGGCGCCAGCACTTGCAGCTTCCTCGACACGCGGACGCCAATCCTATACACGAATGGGCCAAATTCTCGAGCTGAGTCTCCAAATCCAGATTGCAGAGCCGCTTGAGACATTTCTGCCTCACCGGAAGAGGATCCGTCAGTATTCAACACTACTGAAAGAAAGCCATCCGGACAAGGATCAAATTCTTTATCAGGGCACTTTATGAATCTGGCACTTTCATCGATATTGCATTCTGTGGAGTCCAGGGGCGGCCTGTGTCGCCGACAGGTCCACTCGTATAAAAACTTATCTGACGATGCACCCGACGTCTTGAATTCAGGATCGAATGAATCAAGCGCCTTAAGTTTCAAGGAAACAACGTTGCTGGAAACAAAGCTCCCAGCACCCTTGAGGACTGGCACAACAGGCCGCAAACGCGTATGGATGCATGCTTGCGTACTCGTCGAAAAGTGTGCCTGCTGAGCTGTGACCGTGGCCCGGAATGTCTGCCCTGCAGGAAGAGAGTAAGGTGGTATATGCAGATTTCGAGATGTGTTCGAGAACTCAAGCCCGACGAAACTGACAGACTCTTTGCATTGATCCGACATGCAAAGCTCTCTCGGGTCGTTACTGGCACTTGACCGGATGCATCTCATTATTTTCCAAGAAATTTTAAGGTACTCAAACGGGGTCCCAGGCTTGCAATTTGCTGGCTTCGCAACTGCGAGAAGATCAAATGTTTGGTGTGAATACAGTTCCCGTAGATCTACCAATCCCTTGGACTGGCTAGAAAGATAGATAGAAGGTATGTATTTTTCTGTTTCCAATGGTCCGTCAGTACCTTCAACTTTTTCGAAACTCAATCTATCTTCGTCAAGTAATCCCAACCAGTTTTTTAGTTTTAAGACAAGAACATAATCGCCCAATGCCGCTCCGCCTTCAATAAGGGTGGGCATGTTGTTTAAACTGGGAGGATATACAGCAAGATCGATGATAGAATAATCGCGTATGGTCTTCACAGCATAATCGACCGCCACAAGATCCTGATTCCTGACACAGATCGGGCACGTGTCAGGCAATTTGAAGTTAAAAGGACCGACCGGCACGTCGCTGAATGTAATGTTTGCTGAAGGAGGCGAATGATCACAATTGGTGCCAAGTGGTCCTGCCGTCTGGCAGAGCACCACCCTCGACGAAGTCAAAGTCATGCAAACGCCAGCGGCAATCTCTGCAAGCTCGCTTTGTCTCCCGCACTCAGCTTTCGCATTAAGTGAATTCGTGTTCCGCAGCATTAAGGTGAAGACAGTGTCACTTGTGGATGGCATTGTGCCTCCTTGTCTTAAGGCCAGAACTAAGGTTCCTGCACCTTTGTTAAAAATCCCCAAACCATTCTCGAATAGAGGGTGCGTCTGAGTAGACGGAGTCTCCTCGAAAATGGGAAGACACGTTGTGGAGCCTGTGGATATGCAAGCAGCACATGCAGAAGAGCATCCTAAACCAGGTATAAAGTCCTTTTGACCTGTACATAACAGGCAACTCGCAGTCCTAGTTCTGCGGAGTCCTGAAATTGTGAGAGTGCTCCCGCCATAGATGGGTGCATTCGGTCTTATTGTGAATGTGACAGCATTGATTTGATTTTGTATTTGGGTCGATTCACGTGCTGCCTTTACCATCCATGAGATTGTCGCAATTCCATCCAATGCCGTACCTAATAGTCGTAGAGGTTCACGAGCACCTAGAACTATTTCTTTGAGGAGTGGACCACCCTCTGCTCTTATCACTGTAACTGATGATGTCTGTATTCCTCGGTTTTGCAACTGAAATGAAAACATCATTTGCGAGAACGCTTGATATTCTGCAGTGACATTCAAGGTCAATTCTCCCGTGGATTGGAACCAATCTGCTTTTGATCCAAACAGATCCTTGTCGGGGCCGTCGATCTGCAACTTACCTGAAAGTGTATTTGAACTCAAGCCCAACAACGTAATTCGAGCTCCAATGGGAAGCCTGACATTCGCTCGCAATGAGCAAGTGACGGTGTTGACAGCATGCTTGACTTGGTTTTCGACACTGATCCTACGCTCGTAGAATGAAGGGATTTGATTTGGCGAAAGGATATTTTCAGATCGAATCTCCATATAAACCTCGTCAACAGGCAAATGCAGAGGTGAATCATCTCGCCGCAACGTTCCAGAAACCTTGGGCCGTATTGGATCCGCAGCTGGATGCCGTATGGTGTCGCGATTCCTCACAGTAAAAGTAAACCCAAAACTCTGCCGAGAGGCAAGAGCGAAACCAGATTGAACAGTCAAAACCAGCCTTCCGACGTCTTGTGTCCACTCACCACGTGTCCCAAACAATGCCATATGAGATATCTGCGTCTGACCTATTTCTAGGGTGCCATCTTGCGTCAATGTGCCCACCAGACCTGAGATGGTGATGGACGATCCGGCCCCCAAATCTGCGTTGAGCTGGAGACTGACTTGCAGCTGATTCGTATATCCAAGCACCCTGTTGTTTTCTTGTACAGTGCTTGCAATAAAGGTCGCTCTAGGTAATCTGAGCGGGGATACGGTCGATTGTGTCATCATCACACTCTCCATAGACATTCCAAATGCATCAACGGATATTTCAAGGTTTGATGCGTTCACAAACCTCTCTGACATTTTCTTGAGATTGAAACGAAAAGTGATCTTTCTCTTTACCAATCCAGACACCATGTCCAGAGAACAAGGCTGAGCATCGGACAATGAAGAACAACCTCCTATAATTGTAGATCCTGCTAAGGTCAACCTTCCGTAATCCCTGTCCCAGTACGCAATGCCTGACCTTGCAATATCGAAACGATCAACACCAGATACATTCAAGTACCGAGACGCATCCTCAAACACGTTCAACCCGTTGACTATTACCTGTGCACCTGGTGACCTCGGGGATACCACGGGACAGTTAGGTTCAAGAGAAATTTCGATCTCAGAGAACCCCCCATCAATGATGGTGGTCTCCCGAAATTCAGAAACAGAGAAAGTGGGGGCCAAAGCAGCCCCCAAAACTCGGCCATCCAGCGGGTACTCAGCAATCAGAATTTGGTCAGACCCTGTCTCCTGAGAGAAAGTGACTTTGGCTTGCACTGCAGGCACGGTGGACTTGGCGTTCGACAATACAAATGCCACGAGTAGCAAGGTTCGTGATGGCAGAAATTTTCCCTTTGCGAGTCGCAGGGTCATGGAACCGCCATCAGAGTCCCAGATGCCGTCGATTGTCTTGCCGGTAGGGTACATCCCCGAATATTCAGCATCCCCGAAAAGATTTTCCGGCTGCCAAACCCGGAATTGAGAAGCTAATTCCATCTCTTTTTCCATAGTGCAAGAAACACAAGCTTCCTTGCAGTCAACTGACAATGAGCACCGTTCCACCTCCATTGCGTTGCAGCTGCAATTCGGAAACAAGTGCCCAAATTCATTGACTGCAGTCAGGCCGTCATGGCTGAGAGTGCCTGAATTCATCAGTCCTGTCAGGGTCAACCTAGCGCCAGGATGAATATCGAAGTTCGCTTTGAGCGCTACGATAATGACGTTAGAAGCGCCATAAACGACAGTGGATTCTCGAATGGATGCGTGCCAAAAGCGTGGGCTATCCCCCAAAACAAAAGCATTGCAGACACCGTTGCCGTGCAGGCGTTGCGAAGGCAATTCGAGGACGCTTGTTGCATCTGCTCCAGGCATGGGGCAGGCGCTCGATGAAGCAGTGCCACAGATGGCAATTATCGCATTCGTTGCAACATTGAATTGTGTCACAGGCGACGTGTAGTTATTTCTGAGGTCGAATTTCAAAACAAACTGTACCCCCTTGGACTGCACCCGATTGAGCATTAGCATCAAAACACCTGTATCATGATCAAATGTTGCAACACCGGCCGGTGAGTTATCACCATACTTGACAAATATCTGTGAATCAAATGTGAAAGTTTGTATCAACCCACTGAGGGTAATATTACTTCCGGAGAGTAATTCAACACCCGGGACTAAGGCAATGGAAATTGTATTCATCTCTCCTGCAACAGGATTATCATCACAAATCGACGAATGAATGAAAGAGGGGTCGGACTCGGCTCCAAGGACAGCCCTTGAATTGAATATTTCTGGTAAAGTGAAGGCAGTCACGTCGTCTGGGGTGCATGCACATGATGCAAAGTTACAACTCTGGCATCCTTGGTGCGAAGCCTTCAAGGACGGTACTCTTCCAGTTCCTGTCGTTTTGGGGTTTTGAAGCTTAAAACTGACAGTTACAACGGCAAATGCTGAGATCTCACAGTCCTCAGCCACGATCAGGACAAGTTGCGAGGTATTCTTTTGCCACGTTGCAACTCCGCGCCTACTGTTGCCGCGAAAGCACAGATGTCTATCATTCTCTGAAAACAGTGGAATATCAGCGAGGTCCGCTCCATTATGTAAGCCAATTACAGAGATTTGGGTAAGGGCTGGCATGTCTGTGTTCGCCGTAAAATTCATCGTGATCCAATTGTTAGCGCCTTTCACACGATTTGATTCTACAAGCTCAAAAGCTTGAAATGATGGACGATCTAAGCCAGATAGAACATTTCCTGATAAAGTTGTGGCTTTGCTAAAGAAAGCCTCCGACATATCATCCCAAAGTTGAGCCGTGGGCGATGATCGGCTGTAGATGATGTTTGCCTTTGGGGTCACGGCAAGACCAGGCGTATCCGGATTTTTTAGTCGTATAGCGAAAATCACTTCACCTTTTACATTATTTATCACTGTACCATTCCTCACAGTGAAAACCATGTGTCCATCCTCGTGAAGCTTTAGTGAGTTTGAGGTACCGGCAGGGCAAGTCTCACAAATTAGAGCTAGAGCATCGCGTCCAAGTGCGCATTTCGGTGTTTTGCTGGTGAAAGACTCAAATCCCCAAATATGAATTTCAGACCCTGCACCTATCGCAGTACTTATTTGCAAAACCATTGTAATAGTATTCATGGTGCTGGCAGCAGCTGAACTTTCGAAGACGACCCCCGAGACAATTGTGACTGGAGCATCACGGAATTCAAGAGTTCCTCCACTCTCACAAATACGTTTGCAGTTAGTCCTCGATTGCACCCACGGAATGTTCACAGAATAAAGAGATTGTATGCCCTCGCAGATTTGGTCAAAACAGATACATTTCTCACAATTTGCCATGAAACCGACATTTTTTCTCACCATAGGATCGAGAGGATTCCTTATCCGGATCTGCAGGACTGTATTGCGCGTGTCATCCAAAAACTTTCCTTGCCTGATAACCAGGAATATATTACCGTCTTTAGCTTGAGCTGCTGGTATGTTGCCAAGTCCAGGTGAGATGGAAAACACGTCACTGCCGGGTCCATATAGTGGCATCGTTTTACACATTCCGTCCGAGGCTAAGCATGGCTCATCAACGATCGATACATGATAACGTTTGCACCTCTGATAGAAATCAGAGTCAGTAGGAATTCCAGTCAATGTAATGTTGGTGCCCTGGGGGAGCTTTGCGGTTGGACGCAAGGTTACAGTAATTTCATTCAAGTCACCCAGCAGCAAACTGGAAAAGTGAATCCTGCGTTCTTGGAAGCCTAACACCGCTTTTCTGGATTCGAGAAGACCACTCTTGACTTCCGACTTAGATAGGTCAAGGCCCCACTCGACCGACTCGAGCAGCCGGCCTGCAAATCCCGTTGACATGCCGCTGTCTGCTCGAATTTTGCTACATGCACCCAATGTTTGCAGACCAGATACTTGCGCTGAAGGAGCCGGCAGCACCGAGGGGAAAATAGGGTAGTACTTCGGAATCGGCTTTCCACTTACGATTCGCCCTTCCTCTGTGGTTGCCGGAAGCGAAGCAAGAGAAACGGAATCGATAACTTGTATGAATTGCACCTGAGAGCCCTCCTTCAACAACACTTGAGTTTCATCTGAAACCGTAGGGTTCTGGCCGAGTGATATTTGGAGATTTTGCGTGCTTGTCCAGATGCATTTGGGATCGTCACCAAGGGTTCGCAAAAAATCTTCGTGGAGCTCAGCTCTGCAGTCAACGGCAAGGGTAGGCACCGGCTCGAAGTAAGAGGCACCTGACTTAATGAAATCGCCTTTTCGCAAAGGTGTTTCGATGCCGAATGCATCCCATTCCTTCCTCGTGAACTCCGTCTTGCTCATCAACAATGTTGCCAGCGCAGAATTGAATATTTCTCGACCGTTCTGTGGCAATGAATCACCTATTACTTGCCATTGCAACCCAGAGATGCTGGTTGTGCCAAATCTGTTCATATTGGTTTTGCGATCAAATGTCAGGTCCAATAGGGCCATCGGTGGTGAGAACCTCACAGAAGAAATAGATGGACTACTGGGAAGCACATTGAATGGAGGTGTCATGTAGCTCCACTCTACTGGGATGAAAGCCTTCTCGAACCCAACATTTGAATAAAATTTGAGCCGATAACCAGGCCCCAATCCCGATATCTGCAAGTCTGTAAAGGCGGCAGAGCCCATAACGGAATTTCCTGCTGTGCCACTGAGATCTACACCACAAAATGATTGCGAGCAGTCTTCTGCTCCGTTCAGAGACTTGCTCGAGAGAACAGCCCCACAGTCATTATCAGCAAATGGCCTGCAAATGCCCTTTGGTCCGCTGTATAATTTCACGCACACCTTGGACGGACAGTCGAAGCCAAACATGGGGTCCACATTCATGGGGCTGTAGCCGCAATATTTGTCGAAGCAAGTCTCGCATGTTGGCTGCACGTTGCCATAGTCGTCAACACAAACCATCCTGCCTTCAAGCAGTTGGGGAGAATCCTGAGAAAACGCACGTGGTGTTGACATGTTGCAGATTCCCTTTGCCATACCAGCGATCACGTCAAATTGAGAAGAACTGGCGCTCAAGTTACCCACAGAAGATGTCATGGTAAACTCAAGTCGGTAATTTTTCATCACTTGCCTTACTGCAAGATCTGTGAAAACTCCTTGACCAGTTGCCGTGTCTACCAGCACCCGTGTTGTGCCCGCCAGGTTTTCCGGATAAATTGAACATATCGTACCTACCTCTTGCCCCGGAGGCAAAACTTGCGGATATGGAGGCGGGACTGGGTTTTTATCGCCCTGTGTCGTGAGACGTACCGATATTGTGCGACCCTGCAAAGAGTCAACCACCACAGGATTTCCAAAATCATCGTATGCGACAACGCAAGGCTGTGTTGCAAAGGGACGGTCTGCTCGATTTATCTTTGGCAGACTGCACTTAGACATGATCTGCGGATATAACGGATCTGTATTCTGGACTTCAAAAATCGTGCTGATGGTTGAAAGGCTCTTACCATTGAAGGCAGGATCAACATAAAAGCGCAAATAATAGCCTGATCCAGCCTTGTCAATGCGGAGATCTGTGAATTCGACTGCCCCAGAACTGGCATCTTGCCACATGACTGAGCATTCAGCAGGTATCCGTGGGTTAAAACATACTCTGGGTTGCTCTCCCTGACACTGCAGGCACTTCACAGCAGTAGAAGTGCCATCGTCTTTTGGCACAAGCACTGTCAATTGTTTGAGATCTCGAATCAATGTGGAACCGGAATCTCCACCGAGTAACTCGACTGTAACTCTCACACCGCTGCCAACTGCGATATCACTCCTATCCAATCGATTGTTGAATTCGTCCACCAAATAAATAAACGGGCTACCAAATGCTCGGCCTGCAACTGCGTCTCTTGGTTGCTTAAACACCAGCAGCTTGTTTGCAGGCGGTAATCTGGGACGAATATCGAATTTTCCTGAGTCTATTGTAACCTGTCCAAAGCCGAAAGTCAATTGGAATCGTCCCTCGACGCCTTGTGCGACATTCGCTTTTTTGATGTACAGATCAGTGAATGTCACAATCCCCAATTTTGCCCTTTCCACGACCGTCCCTTGCAATTGCCACAAGTCAGCATTTGGAGCATCCGCGCTTGCAGGAGCAGGATCATGCTCTTGATCTCTGGCCGGATTTACCACGATTTTTGCCGTGACTTCTGAATTCGAGCTCACTCTATTGCGATCGCCACCTAGGATTTCAAGCACGGGCTGAAAGGCAAAGGGCTCTCCTGCGCGCGTCCGAGTGTCTGTCAGATCTCTTCCAGGCTGAAACATGAGAAATTCAGCGGCTGCTTGAACAGTGAAGGGATCTGATATAACTGGTTTAACATCCTGATTCCGTCCCACGAATGAAAATTTCAAGGTATATCCTTCACCACGCTGATCCAATTTTAGATCTGTAAAACGCGCCTTTCCGTCTTGAATTCTAATAATCTTTCTGCCGGTTAGTGTGCCAAGGCCAGCATTGGATTCAATGGCGACCATTATGTTTGCAGATACATCTCTTAACGGCGACCGTGGTGTGCACCCTTCTGCCTGAACCTCAACACCGTTGGTGAAGGTTTCCCTCGCCAAGACACTGACTGGCGGGAAAGTGATAAACAGCAACCTGACCTTCTCCTGAATACGAATTTTCTCGAATAGACACGTTTCCGAGCTTGCGCAGTCTTCTGCGTTCAAAGCCTGAGATCTCAGCTGTAGTGTAAAATTCAAAGAAGAGCAAGCAACAGCCGGTGCGCCCTCAACTGCAAGGTCTGTGAATGCAGCAATACCGCGTTGAAAGTGGACAGTCGATTGTCCGTGAAGGATTCCGTTCGCCTCCATCAGCCTTGCAACCAGAGCGGTGTTACAGTCTGAGCTGTTAGCTGTGCAGAGACTTGTTAGTTTCCCCGCACAATCTGTGTAACAATCACTCACCACCCGGTTGTCCTCGGCGTCCAGCAGCTCATATTTTGGTTGATCTCTCAATAGCTCTAGATTTGCTCCTCGGAGCATTTCGGTACCTTGATCGTTCCTTTTCATCTTTGTAGGCTTGGCACTGACAATTCGAAACGGAGCCGATGTAATGTTCACTTCTACTGTTGCACTGACAAAAAACACAATGACAAATGCACCAACATTCCGCACTTTCAGCCGAGTGAAATGAGCCAACCCACCTATTGCTTGAACCTCAGTTTGCCCACCTTCGCTTGTCGGGATTAAGTCTATCGAGTTTTGTCCACGCACACCATTGTTGTGCGTGTACAATCGCGCCCTTGTAGTCGCTGTTGGGACACCAAGACAAAAATCGCGGAGGCTGCGACATGCTGAGATACGATTTGCGAACCTGTCCAACATTTCAATCTTTGCAGTCAAGTCAGATCCTGCAAGATGGATCCCGTCTGGACAGCGCTGGCAATCCCCAGAGACCACGTCACCTAACTTGAGACTCTTTGTTTGAACAAACGCAATATGGTCGAGAGCACCGGGACGGACTGCAAAGGCATCCGACACGGCGTATATATTCTGGTATCCAGTTTGAATAGAGTACCATTGAAATACTATTTTCAATTTATCCGATGCAATGCTGACTGCCAAATCTGTGAATTCAGCAATGCCCCCTGAGTCGAATTGAGCTGTCACTTCGCCGAAGAAAGGCTTCATCGCTAGCGCTCGACTTTCCGCAAACGTGCTTCTAATCATGCAGCTCATATTTGCACAAGGACAGAGATAGTCAGCTTTCCTTGCTGTAATCAGCCATTCCTTGTCGTCATGGCAGAGCTGTGCAAGCAGGCGACCTTCGAGTATTTTCACTCCAGAGTTGCCTTGATCATCTGTGATTTGAAGTCGCGGCTGCGGAGTAAACACTTTCATTTCCTTCTCTATTTCGTGGATAGACGGCTGTGCTAGGACCCTCATGTTCTCTGCTGCTCCCGGCTGAATAATGTAGGTCACGAGAGGTATGGGTGCTTCGAAGGGCAGTGAATATTCTTTGTACTCGCTGTCCGCCATGCTGAATTCTATTGCTTTAAACCTCAGCCGGTACGTGCCAACGTTATTGATTTTCAGCGTCTGAAAGTACGCCATTCCGGACTGCGGAAAGACGCAGAGTGCACACTCCGGCCTCGAACAATCACAACATGCACCCGGAATTTCGTGACAGAATGTCTGCCTGCAACAGGAATACAGTTCTGTGATGTCACCCGTGAGATCCGGCTGAATCGTTCCTGGTAGTTCGACAATATCTAGCTCCACAAAGACGGGAAGTCTAGAAGATGTAACAAGCGCGCCTGATAAATCATATTGGCCAACTACTATCGGTGTCCGTCCCCGACTGTAACAGTTTCTTGCTTCCCTGCACTCCCTCGGTCGGCTATTATAAGTGATTTCTTTACTCGGATCGCAAAAGTCTGCAGGGAACCTGTCCAGTCAGCAGACCATAGAAAGAATGCAAGTCAGTATTCATGTACGCCCTGTCCATATTGGAAAGACTCTCAAGTATCCACAAGACATGCTGTGCTGTAGAAATGCAAATAACCTACAAAACCAATCCGAATAACTAATAACTTAAAATTCGCATCGCCGAGAATCACGGCGGAGAAATGGTAATGCAAAGACAAGCCAAGTATCAACGTGCGTACCCGAATGTTTCGTTCAAGAGCAGAGACTCCTCTGACCCTTTGTCAGCGCAGAAGGACGAACGGTCCATCGTGTAGTTGAAACAAAGTTCCATGATTCGACAAGCCTTCATGTCCTGTGTACGGTTTAGCCAGAGACAGGGTGATACACGACATTGCGAAGTGAGAACTTCGTGAGAGCACAGGGATGAAAACGAGCAAAGCAACCCCAATACGATAAGGCCACTCACCTCTCCTGCAACGATTGGATGTACATAAGGCTTTACGCTCGGTCCGGGTTGCACATATGCAAGACGATCGAAGGCGGGGGTGATTTTGAACGGTACAGACTCCCGCACGATTGTGAGCTTCGCGCCCCCCGAATCCATGCAGCCCTCGCATTCGAAGATGAGCATGACCTCTGTTTGGGGCTTCATGAAAGCTAGGTTTGTGAAGGCCGCAACACCAAGGCTGGAATTGAAAAACACACTAGTGGTGCCCATGAGTGGCTGATCTGTCGTGTTTGGCCTCACGCTAATTTCAAGAGTTTTGCTCGAGTGCAGAAGAAGTCCTCGATCATCTAAAATCCGCACCTGCACAACAGTCGAAAACAGAGCGCAGTTCGTCATGCATCAAAAAGCAGAGTGCCCTCTTAGAGTAGGCCGAAACTTCGCCCCGCAGGTTGCGGGCGCAAACTCTCTTCTTTGGGGCCATCGTACCTGCGGCTGGGTAGGAAAAATCTGGCGGGCAGGAGAGTCAGAAGGAGTCCAACGAAGATCGAGGGCAGATGG
>Ga0315905_10003462_pt1 | contig 16300 bp, 15 predicted proteins | sample LakEriMetagenome_5_FD_203522 | JGI IMG/M metagenome (GOLD analysis project Ga0315905, IMG submission 203522) | Freshwater fungal communities from buoy surface, Lake Erie, Ohio, United States - Buoy 4 MA121 | ecosystem: Environmental > Aquatic > Freshwater > Lake | place: USA: Lake Erie, Ohio... | reverse complement strand
GGTGCTACTGGTTATACCGGTTATACTGGTTATACTGGTCCTCCGGGTAGTAATTTTAATACAGGTCCTACTGGTTATACTGGTTATACTGGTTATACTGGTCCTACTGGTGCTGATTCTACTATAACAGGACCAACAGGTGCTACTGGTTATACTGGTCCTACTGGTTATACTGGTCCTCCGGGTAGTAATTTTAATACAGGTCCTACTGGTTATACCGGTTATACTGGTTATACTGGTCCTACTGGTGCTGATTCTACTGTAACAGGACCTACTGGTTATACCGGTTCCACGGGAGTTTCTGGCGGTATCACACTAAATGTTACAAATTCGGGGTCTGGTTCATATGTAATTAATGGCTCAAATAACCCAACTTTGTCTCTTATTCGGGGTCATAGATATATTTTTAATGTAAACGCATCTGGTCATCCTTTTTGGATTCAAACAATACCTGGGGCATATAGCTCAGGAAATGTTTATAGTAGTGGTATAACAAATGGTGGAACTTCTAATGGAACTATAATTTTTGATGTTCCTTTTGATGCACCGCAACTTTATTATGTGTGTCAATTTCATTCTTCAATGGCTGGTAATATTATAGTATCTAACCTTGGTCCTACTGGCGCTGATTCTACTGTAACAGGTCCTACCGGTTATACTGGTTATACTGGTCATACTGGTCCTCCGGGTAGTAATTTTAATACAGGTCCTACTGGTTATACTGGTTATACTGGTTATACTGGTCCTACTGGTTCTGATTCTACTGTAACAGGACCTACTGGTTCTACCGGTTCCACTGGTCATACTGGTCCTACTGGTCCTACTGGTCCTACTGGTGCTAATTCTACTGTAACAGGACCTACTGGTTCTACCGGTTCCACTGGTCATACTGGTCCTACTGGTGCTGATTCTACTGTAACAGGTCCTACTGGTTATACTGGTTATACCGGTCCTACTGGTCCTACTGGATCAGATTCTACTGTAACAGGTCCTACTGGTTATACTGGTTATACTGGACCTACTGGATCAGATTCTACTGTAACAGGTCCTACTGGTCCTACTGGTACATCTTCAACTATTACTTGGTTATCAGGTGGTGTTAGTAGTAGTGGTAATGCTGAGGATACCTATTTTCTACAAACTGCTGATTTTTCATTGAATCAAGAAGTAGGATTAAATATATCACAGGTATCTAAAAATGGTAACATAAGTATATTTGATAACACACTTTTATCATATAAAGGTAGTACAATACCGTTTATTATTACACTATCATCTATTTCAAATGACGAATATGTTATATTATCAGTTGATGGTACTGATGTTATTAAATCAGGTGATGAGTATAATATAACTGGAACTGTACTTTCATTTTCTTCTGTTAGATTTACACTAGAAGTTGAAGTTACTGCTGTTTTATCAATTGGACTAGGTGGTGGTGGAGGCGGTGGAGTAGGTCCTACTGGTCCTACTGGTCCTACTGGTCCTACTGGATCAGATTCTACTGTAACAGGACCTACTGGTTATACTGGTCCTACTGGTACATTTAATTTCTCTGGTACAACAGATGGGCTTTTATTTTACAATGGTACCGAAGTTACTAGTAGCACAGATGCTACATTTAGCGCAGATGAATTATATTTAGCTTCAAATAAAGCAAGTATTTTGAGTCCAGATATTACCGTAGGAGACGGAATTTATGGATTTTCCTTTAGCACTTCACAACCACGAGTAATAGGAAGTAATGGTCTAAAAATAGATGAAACTTTAAGTGCAAAAGCTATTGCTGATTATTTAGATTCAGCTGGTTTATCCGGCCAAGTTTTAAGTGCTGGAGTCGGCGCTGAATTACTTTGGGTAGATCTACCTTCTGGAAGTGGTGTCGGACCAACAGGTCCTACTGGTCCTACTGGTCCTACTGGTACATCTTCAAGTATTACTTGGTTGTCAGGTGGTCTTAATGCTACTAGCAGTGATCCGGGCGAGACCTATTTTTCGCAAACTGCTGCATTTGTAGTAGGTCAAGAAGTAGAGTTAAATATATCACAAATAGCTAAAAATGGTAACATAAGTATATTTGATAACACACTTTCTTCATATAAAGATAGTGGGACACAGTTTATTATTACACTATCATCTATTTCAAGTGAGGAATATGTTACACTATCAGTTGATGGTGCTGACGTTTATGAAACAGGTGTTTATTATAGCATACTTGGAACTGTACTTTCATTTAATTCTGATGTATTTTCATCAGAACTTGAATTTACTGCTGTTTTATCAATTGGAGTAGGTGGTGGTGGAGATACAAATCTTATTACTTGGAAATCTTCTGATGTGAGTATTACTAGTGACCCAGCACAACAATATTTTACGCTTTCTAATTATACACCTACTGTAGGACAGTCAGTTACAGTCACATTATCATATACCAATAATAGTGGGAATCTTACTCTATTTAAAAATAATTTATCAGCATATTCACAAACAGCTATAGGAGTAACAACTTATATTTTTACATTAGTACCCACAGACTTTTCTGAACGACTTTTAACGATAAAGGCAAACAATGCTGGAACTACTTTTGTAGGGGCAAATAACGATATTCAAATAATAGGAACAGTTTTAGCAACAGCTGATAAACCTTTTGATACTGATACTGTATGTAGTGCTATTTTATCAATAGGAGTCGGAGGTGGAGCTACTGGTCCTACTGGACCTACTGGACCTACTGGTACATCTTCAACTATTACTTGGTTATCAGGTGGTGTTAGTAGTAGTGGTAATGCTGATGATACCTATTTTCTACAAACTGCTGATTTTTCATTGAATCAAGAAGTAGGATTAAATATATCACAGGTAGCTAAAAATGGTAACATAAGTATATTTGATAACACACTTTTATCATATAAAGATAGTGGGATACAGTTTATTATTACACTATCATCTGTTTCAAATAGCGAATATGTTATATTATCAGTTGATGGTACTGATGTTATTAAATCAGGCGATGATTATAATATAACTGGAACTGTACTTTCATTTTCTTCTGTTACATTTACACCAGAACTTGAAGTTACTGCTGTTTTATCAATTGGGCTAGGTGGTGGTGGAGGTCCTACTGGTCCTACTGGTCCTACTGGTCCTACTGGTCCTACTGGTACATCTTCAACTGTTACTTGGTTATCAGACGGTGTTAGTAGTAGCGGTGATCCAGGCGATACTTATTTTTCGCAAACTACTGTATTTGCAACAGGTCAAGAAGTAGGGTTAAATATATCACAGATACCTAAAAATGGTAACATAAGTATATTTGATAACACACTTTTATCATATAAAGGTAGTGCAATACCGTTTATTATTACACTATCATCTACTTCAAGTGGCGATTATGTTATATTATTAGTTAAGGGTAGTGATGTTGATAAATTAAGTAATGAGTATAGTATAACTGGAACTGTACTTACAACTTCTACTACTACATTTACACCAGAACTTGAATTTACTGCTGTTTTATCAATTGGAGTAAGTAGTGGAAATTTAATGGGAAATGTTATCCGAGTAGACGATGTTAATGGCGATGATTTAAGCGGAGCTATTGGAGGATCTCCTTTTAAAACAATTGAAGCTGCGTTGCTAGTGGCTGATCCTGGAACAACTGTGTGGGTCTTACCTGGAAATTATGATCTTGATGCTGGAATTACAATTCCTTCCGGTGTTTGTTTACGTGGATTAAATGTGCAAACTTGTACGATTCAAATGTTAGACGTAACCTCACATACAACCTTAATTACAATGGGTGAGAATTGTCGGATAGAAGATCTTACATTAAAGTTAACTTCCCAACAGCGTAAAGATTTAATAGGTATTGAATTTCCAGATACTACAACAAGTACTTCAAAAATAAGAACATGTGTACTAACTGTTGATAATTCAGCTTCCGTACTTAGTAATGACGAAGTAAGTAATGTAATTGGAGTTTTATGTAGTGGAACACGCCCAACTAGTATTGCAGGAGCATTCTCATTTAATTCTATAAAAGGATCTACAATAAATGTACTCTCAAATGGAAAAGGTATTAAACGTGGTATTTTAGTAACAAATGAAAATGTTATTACAACTCGCGATGTAAATATTTATGTTGCTGCTCCACCAACAAATGCCGCATTTGATGGATCATATGTAGGAGTTGAAACAAATGATACAGATACAGATTTAGGAAGTATTCAAATGCGTTCTACAACAATTGGAGCTATTAAGGCAACATTACCACAAACCTATACATCCTCCGATATTCTTCAAACAACACCTGTAACAATTACTAATCCAACATATTTAGCTTCATCTGGTATTCAAATAGGTCCTGGGGTTGATTTAGTAACAAAATCGGCAGGACAAAAAGGGTTTTCTACCTATAGTTATCCAACAACCTTGTTCTATTCTGTGTTAGGGAATATTGGTAGTAAAAAGAGCGGATATTTGTGGCCTGGAACAGTTTATTTTTCATCAACATATCCGGATACAACTACCCCAGTAGCTCGTTATAGAGTTCAACAACCACTTATATTATCTGGAATGCAAGCTACGTGTAATGCTATTACAGGAGCAGATTCTGTTACAATAAGAGTATGTAAGAATGCTACAGTAGGTACATCCCTAAGTAATGGAACACCTTTTACAGTTACATTAAATAATGGAACACTAAATGCTTCATTTTATAACGCATCAGTTGATTTTGCAGCAGGTGATTATATAAACTTACACATCGATGCGGGAGCAGGAAATAGTAGTTTACACGATTTAGCAGTCCAGTTAGATCTGTTCTAATTTAATGTAAACAAATATAAGGTCTGATTGAGATCAGCTAGTATTTCATCACGAATATTTAGAAGGTCAGTATCTGTATTCTTCAAATTTCTAGGAAGTTTATGAGTTAGCCATTCAATTGCCGATTTTAAAAGAGCAGGTGCTTCTTGATCATGAAAGTTACGAATCTTAATGATACCTGTACGTCCACTTAGTTTTGGACGACCATATTTTCCCATATATACTTCTACAAACTTGTCGATGTTTTCATCAAGTTTGCCGACTAAATCATCTGTGGCTTTATGACGAGGAAAACTCATTGTTTGCCAATGATAAATCTTAATTTGATCACGCAAAGTCATCATAAGACATACGATTTCACCAGACATTTATTAGTTAATCAAGAAAGTAATGGACTTAAATACAATTTTTTTATCTTTATTTGGTCTTATGTTTCTTTACGCAGGGTATGTTGCTTGGACATCTCCAATTTCTGTTACATTTAACCCTATAAGAAATGGTCTTCTTGTAGCCCAAGAAACAGGAAAAACAAAACAAATAGTATCTAAAACCGGAGATGCTTCAATGCGAGTTGAATTAAATAGACGAAGAGCTATTCAAAGCAATGGTAGACTAACAAATAAGTTTAATGCTAATTTAGGCAGTATAAGTGGTGCGATAGAAACGTATATGATAACAAGTATTTGTACATGTGAGTGTCCGCCAACAGATATTCTATTTGATGGAGGTGGGGCTATTGATGAACTTTGTCCGATACATGGTGATAATGTGTATGACGCAGGAGGAGCGGATACAAGAGTATGTAGTCTTTAAATAATATGGCTTGTCCTCCTAGCAAGGTAAAATTTCAATTTAGACGAGATACATTATGTAATTGGTTCAATAGTGATCCATTATTACAAGCAGGTGAGCCTGCATTTGAAATAGATACTAATAGTTTTAAAATTGGTGATGGAATCAATAAATGGAGATCATTGCCTTATATTCAATCTCCTCTTGTTTTTACTCAAAATGGCAATACAAGAACTCTGACTGGATACAAAGAAAGTGGAGAAGTTCTTGCAGTTAGAAGTACTGATTTATCTGGAAATATGTTAAATATTAATTTAGCATCATTTAATCCAACATTATCAGCTCAGGGTATACCATCAAATTCTCTTAATTGGGATGTTGCATGTTTAGGATTCTCTGTATCTGTAATAAATCCTACCGACTATACAACAGAATATATTAGTGCCGTATCTAGTACTACGGTTATAACAGGTATATTCAGTATACTTAGTAATTTTACAGCATCTGCAAAATCAAATACGCCAGGTGGAGGAGTTAGTTGGACACAAACATTTTCAACGAATGCATCTGCTTTTATAAGACCAATAAGTAGTAATATAATCGGCGGAGTATCATCATGCAGTATAACTTTTAATCAAATAGGCGGAAGTGCAACAAATAATTGTACACCTACTCCACCCGGAGGTAATTCTAATGGTAATATATACGGAACTCCGGTAGTTCTAACCATAAACTGGAATACTCCAACGACATCTATTTCATCAGCGCCATTATCTGGTAAGACATTCTTAGATACATATACTTCTACAACATATGCTGTTTCTGTCACAGGAATAAGTAATTCTTCTAATTATGCACATGTTATATCTTCAATTGGAGGACAGATCAGTAATATAAGTGGTGGAGGGATTTTTACGTTTACGACACCTATACATAAGGATAATACTAATATACCTCGGAGTGTTAGTACATTAACAACATTTAATCGTCCAATTAATGTAACTGGAACAGCATATGCAACTACATTGACTGCTACAGCTAATGTAACTTCTATATTTCTATATCCAAGTTTCTGGTTATTTACTATTGGAACACCATCTCCTCCTACTGTAACAGATATAATTAATGGTTCTAGCTTTTCATCTAATGTAACAATTCTTGGAGATAAAGCAAATACACTTAATACTTTTATTAACAATACTAGTGGAAGTCCAAAAGGATTTTGGTTTGCCGTTCTATCGAGTGTATCGCAACCAACTGTATTTAAAAGTGGCACAAGTCCTTCTTTAATAAGTGATGTAGCTGTTACATTTGGTAATACAGTTAGTTTAGCACCAACTACTGTACCAAGTGGATATATTCCTGTTACATATACTTTGTATGGAATAACATTACAAAATGGTTCAACATATATAAGTATAGTATAATGTCTGGCAATTATGATGGACTAACTAGAAATTTATGGACAGGAACATGGAGTTCCAGTTCTACTCATCCTATTGTGCTTGATAGTGATCTACGAGGAAGTTTGCAATCTATTACTGGTCTAGCTGGAAATAAATTGACAGATATTTTTGGTCAAAGACTGCAGGATGGTATGTTAGTTTATGTTAAAGAAGGTTATACTGCTGGGAGTATAACTAGATTATCTAAAACATATTATCAATATACATTACTACCAGGAGAAAGTAGAGATATATACACTGGCAATTATCCTAACTCCGAAGAAAACTGGAGCAAATTTGCAGGAGGTCTTGGGGATTCTGATGGTTCTACTGGCTCTACTGGCTCTACTGGTTCTACTGGCTCTACTGGTGCTACTGGTTCTACTGGCGCTACTGGCTCTACTGGCTCTACTGGCGCTACTGGTGATACAGGTCCTACCGGTTATACAGGTTATACAGGTCCTACTGGTGATACAGGTCCTACCGGTTATACCGGTTATACAGGTTATACAGGTTATACAGGTTATACAGGTTATACAGGTTATACAGGTTATACAGGTTATACAGGTGCTACTGGTTCGGTTGGTCCTACCGGTTATACAGGTTATACAGGTTATACAGGTTATACAGGTTATACAGGTTATACAGGTTATACAGGTTCTATTGGTCCTACCGGTGAGCGCGGTATTCCTGGTAGTAGTACAAATACTGGTGCTACTGGTCCTACTGGTTATAGTCAACTTATAGGCGGATTAGGAAATGGAGGTGAACGTGGAGAAAAAGGTGAACGTGGAGAAAGAGGTCCTCCTGGAAGACCAGGTATCAACGGAACTAATGGTATAAATGGTATTAATGGAACTAATGGTGCAAATGGATTAAGAGGAGAAGATGGATTAAATGGAAAAGATGGATTAAATGGAAAAGATGGACTAAATGGGACACGTATTTTTATAATTTCATTTTTATATGATACTGATATATCTAATATTAATAGTTTAATTCAACACAAATACAACATTATACCTGCAAGACATGATATAGTAATAAATACGAATAATAACTCCTTATATGAATTTATTTACTAAATGTTTTATTTTGTATTAAATAAACATGGCATCTACTGGTTCTACTATCATACCAGGTCCCCCTGGTCCTATGGGTCCTTGTGGGCCAAGAGGGCATGATGGTATGCATGGACACGATGGAAGAGATGGTAAAGATGGTAAAGACGGTCGTGATGGATATCAGGGTCCTGCTGGACCAAGAGGAGATCAAGGTATTCCAGGTCCTATGGGTCCTGCATCTACCGTACCAGGTCCTATGGGACCTATGGGACTTATGGGTCCTGTTGGTCCTGTCGGTGCCGCATCTACCGTACCAGGTCCTGTTGGTCCTGTTGGTCCTGCTGGTCCTGCTGGTCCTGCTGGTCCTGCTGGTCCTGTTGGTGCCGCATCTACCGTAGCAGGTCCTGTTGGTCCTGTTGGTCCCGCTGGTCCTACCGGTTCTGTCGGTGCTGCTTCTACTGTAACCGGTCCTACTGGTGCTACCGGTCCTGCTGGTGCTGATGGCAGTATTGGTCCTGCTGGTGCCGCATCTAACGTAGCAGGTCCTGCTGGCCCTACTGGTCTTACTGGTCCTACTGGTCCTACTGGTGCTCCATCTACTGTACCAGGCCCCGATGGTGTTACCGGGCCTACCGGTACTACTGGTCGTACTGGTCCTACTGGTCCTACTGGATCAGATTCTACTGTAACAGGTCCTACTGGTGCTACTGGTGCTACTGGTCCTACTGGTACTGCTTCTACTGTAACTGGCCCTACTGGTCTTACCGGTGCTACTGGTCCTACTGGTCCTACTGGAACATTTAGTATTAATGGAACAGACTATGGCGACTATATTTTTTGGGATAATGCTTCTTCTAGCTGGAGAGTTGGAACAAATAAAATATCAATAGGATCTAATGCTGGAAGTGTAAATCAAGGAAATGTTGCAGTAGGGCTAGGTTATAAAGCTGGAAATGAAAATCAATCAGAGGGTGCAGTAGCAATAGGAAGTGCGGCTGGAAGTCGAGATCAAGGAATCAGGGCAGTCGCAATAGGAGGTGAGGCTGGATATACTGGTCAAGGAGAAAAGGCAGTAGCAGTAGGATACCAGGCTGGGTATACAGGTCAAGGACTAGGTGCAATAGCAATAGGAACTGAGGCTGGACGTTCAGGTCAACAAGGAAATACAGTAGCAATAGGAGTTCGGGCTGGAAATTCAGGTCAAGGAGTAGTTGCAATAGCAATAGGAACTGAGGCTGGATATAGAGATCAAAAACTAGCTGCGGTAGCAATAGGAACTCAGGCTGGATATACTGGTCAAGGATCAAGTGCAGTAGCAATAGGAACTCAAGCTGGACATTCGGCTCAAGGAGGAAATGCAGTAGCAATAGGAATCCAGGCTGGATTTACAGGTCAAGGAGAAAATACAGTAGCAGTAGGAGCTCGGGCTGGAAGTACTGGTCAAAAAGATTTCTCAGTAGCAATAGGAGCTCGGGCTGGACATATAGATCAAGAAGCAAATGCAGTAGCAGTAGGTGCTGGTGCAGGAAGTTATAATCAAGGACCATATGCAACAGCAGTAGGAATTGGGGCCGGAGGTACAGGTCAAGGATCAAGTGCAGTAGCAATAGGTAATAATGCTGGAAGTTTGGCTCAACAAGGACAAGCAGTAGCAATAGGATTTGAGGCTGGAGCTTCCGAACAACAATCAGGTGCAGTAGCAATAGGAAGTGAAGCAGGAGCTAGTAGTCAAAGACAAAACGCAGTAGCAATAGGAATTGGGGCTGGACAAACAGAACAAGCATCACATGCAGTAGCACTGGGATATAAGGCTGGAAATCAATATCAAAGCTCATATGCAGTAGCAATAGGATATCAATCCGGTTTTACTTCTCAAGGATCAAACGCAGTAGCAATAGGATTTGAGGCTGGACTTACTGGCCAAGGACAAAGTGCAATAGCAATAGGAAATCAGGCTGGATATACAGGTCAAGCACGCTTGGCAATAGCAATAGGAAATCAGGCTGGACATTCGGCTCAAGGAGAAGATGCAGTAGCAATAGGAAATCGGGCTGGATATACTGGTCAAGCAAAAGATGCAGTAGCAATAGGAAAAGATTCCGGAGCTACTTCTCAAGGAGAAAGTGCAGTAGCAGTAGGATATCGGTGTGGTTATCAGTACCAATCAGGCTTTGCAGTAGCAATAGGAAATGAGGCTGGTGCGACAGGTCAAGGAGAAGGTGGAATAGCATTAGGATTTCAGGCTGGTTATAGTAGCCAACAACGCTATTCAGTAGCAGTAGGAGCTCAAGCTGGAAATGATACCCAAGGCGTAAGCGCAGTAGCAATAGGAACTCAGGCTGGATTTACAGGTCAAAAAGAACGTGCAATAGCAATAGGATTTCAGGCTGGATATTCTGGTCAAGCAATAGAGACAATAGCAATAGGTTCTTATGCTGGTGCCACGAGTCAAGGAGAAAATGCAGTATCAGTAGGATTGTATGCTGGTTATCATTACCAAGGAGGAAATGCAGTAGCAGTAGGAGCTCAAGCTGGATATTTACTTCAAGGAGCAAATGCAGTAGCAATAGGATATCAGGCCGGAAGTACAGGCCAAGCAGCAAGTGCAGTAGCAATAGGAAATAAGGCTGGATATACTGGTCAAGGACTAAATGCGCTAGCAGTAGGATATCAGGCTGGATATTCTGGTCAGGGGGAAAGTGCGATAGCAATAGGAAATGAGGCTGGAAGTTTGACACAAGGACTGCGATCAGTAGCAATAGGACCTGGTGCTGGATATACGAATCAAGACATTGATGCAGTAGCAATAGGAAAAAGTGCTGGGGCTGATACTCAAGGATCAGGTGCAGTAGCAATAGGATCTTTGGCTGGAAATGATGATCAAAAAGAAAATGCAGTAGCAATAGGAACTAATGCTGGAAATAGTACTCAAAAAAGTGGTGCAGTAGCAATAGGATCTGCGGCTGGAAATTCATCACAAGGAATTACTGCAGTAGCAATAGGAACTCTTGCTGGTACTACGACACAAGGAAATTATGCAGTAGCAATAGGAAATAGTGCTGGAAATGACAGGCAAGGAGCCTACTCAATAGCAATAGGATATAGTGCTGGGAGTGACGAACAAGTTACAAACAGTATTATTTTAAATGCAACTGCGACGGCTTTAGAGTCTAAAACAATATCAGGGTTTTTTGTGAAGCCTATTGCAAATAAGGCAACAGCGGGAACAGGTAAACCTTTGTACTGGGATTCAGACTCTGGTGAAATTTACACTGTTGGTTAATAGTAAAATCAATCATGTCATGGATTAAAGTATTAAGTCTTAATCCTTATAACATAAAATCAGGAATAGTAACTCTATTGAATGAATCAGAAGTTATTACGTTATCTGGATCACTGTATAGTGAGACAAATTACATAGTTTCTATAACTCCAAAATCACAGGTATCGAAAATACCTTATGTTACAGATGTAACAAATACAACATTTACACTATGTGGTGAAAGTGGTGCAACATATTATTGGATGACAGTATCTATTTCATAGAATATGGCATAAATTCTGTTTTATCACTTTTTTGCTTTAATGTAGCTTTTTCTGAAGCACTAACTCCTTCCCATGATCCCGACATTGCATCATAACGTGCTTGAAATTGTGAATTTATATTTGTAGGTTTTAAATCTAAAAATCCAGATACACCTATTTGTGTACTAGTATTTTGAAATGGTATCGAATTGGTAGAAGTAGGCGTTCCTGTTTTTCCCAATGCGTTAATATATCCACTCCAATGATCTTTCATATTGCTCATTTATAATCTGGATTCCAAGAGTTTTCACCATCAATAAACTCTTGAACAAACCAAGAAATATCATCATTAATATATTTTGCATCACCAAAATCAACCATATAAATTTTATCATTTTTTTCAATAAAGTTATATGGAGTTATATCAGGATATTCAATACCTTCTTCTTCAATTAATGTTCTTATCATAATTCGAATTTGATCCCATATCCATTCAGGAATTTCTTCAGGATCTTCACCATATACATCTGCTAAACATTCTGTATCCAGATTCTCCATAAAGATAAGACATATATCCTTATGCTTTGACGTGCTTATAATCTTTGGAGCAAATCCATACCTTGCAGCAATACTCTGCAATTCTATCTCATTTTGAAATGTAGAAGCAGATACCTCCTTGACGAACATGTTGCTTAAAAGCCCATAAGTCTTGAATAAAACATTCCGTTTTACTTAGTAAATGGTAGAAGAACCAGATTTACAGACTAATGGTACTAAGCTAATTAGATCCAAAGATACTAAGGAGATAAGGAAATTACTTACTTCTTCAGGACCATTAATGGTTATCGTTTATGCCAAATGGTGTGGTCATTGTCAGAGCATGTTTGAAACATGGAAAGAGTTAGCTTCTAAGGTAGATGGAAAGGCAAAAGTCTATGTTATTGAAGCAGATGATTACACTGATAAGGATATTTCAGGATATCCTAGTATGCGTGTAGTAAAAAACAGAAAAGTCAAAGAGTATGATGGTGAACGTTCTACTGAACAGCTAACATCTACATTACTTGGAAACACTTTTGGAGGGAAGAGGTCCAGAAGGAGTCGTACCGGTAAGCTTGTTCGTAGAGTTCGGAAGATTTCGCATAGAACCCTTCGCCGCAACATGACCCTCATTTAATACTTTTGCATTTCTAGAAGGTGCGGCTGACGAATGGTCTGGTTTATCCAGATCCTTTGCTAGCCATTTTTTAAATCCATCTAGATCATTTGGTACCATTGCAGACTGCATGGTGTGAAAAGTGCGCATTGCTTGTGTCTGGTCAAAAAGATCAGATGTATCCATATAGATATCAGATGTCTCTTTAAAACTTTTCATTATTTCAACTTTAACATCTCTACGATTTGTAGGTGCAGCATCCTGTCTATTAGGATCATCAATAATTTCTGTTAAAAGAACATTCATAAACGGATTTTCTTTTGATGGCATTGTATATGCTTTTCCAATTCTATCATCCTTTGCAATAAATGATTCAATAGTCTTTCCATTTGGGAATAAGTTGTGGAGTAGAATTGTAACTACCATTACAATTGGAATAGACATTACATATCCACCTACACCGGTAGCCATAAATAGAATTAATGAGAAATATGTTGAAAATCTGACAACCGAGTTTAATGCTTCTGCGGTTGTCATTTCTTTTGTGGGTACAAACTTACTCCAATTATCACTATCGAACAGAATAGTTGGATTCTTAAACCAGATATGATCGGGCATATTACATTCTTACTTTGAGTTTTTCTCATGGAGCTTTCGTTGCAATCGAGCAAGTATACGTTGTCTACGAGCCTCTGGTGAATTACCCATAATTACAGCGGCAGGAGTATTTCCTTGTCTACGTCCGCCCAATGCATCATTAAACACATTACCGAATAGACTCATTACCTTTGCCTTAATAGCTTCTACCTCTCTTGTAATTGTATTCTGATCAAATTCGCCACGTCTAATTTTATCTTTAATCGTATTCTGAATCTTAGTTATAATTTTCTTAATAGCTGGATTTTCTGGATTCTTCATCATCTCTACTAGTTCAGCTGGATCTTCAACATTAAGTTCAAATTCAGATATGTCAAATGAATCCATAATACTTGTAAAAATCTTTACAAGACGAGATTGTAACACAAAATCAATAATGTCCTTAAAACGCCCTTCCGATGCCTCATCATTCAAAATTTTTGTTACTGCGTCATTTTGTTGACCACTTGCATTCCATATATTTTTAATGATATCTGAAACCTTACCAACCTTCTGTTTAATATCTCCATGAAAGAACGATGCAATCATACATGGTACCAAATTCTTAAATATGAGATCATGTTTTGTTTCATCAATCTTACTTAAATTGCGTCCAAATACAAGTCGTTCTTCATTAAAGAATGATTTGTCTTTTTGAATAATTAGCATTACGTGAGGGTAAAATGCCTCAAATTCAGCCACAGCTGAAGCAATATCTAATTCAATTGTTTCATCTGGAAATATTTCTACTATAAATTGTTTAAATATTCCATTAACATCCATTTATATTATAGTAAAGTGAGTGTGTTTAAGCACGATTTCCAGCGCGAGTTTTCATAAGATTTTTGTCCTGTTCCGTTAGACATACGCATCCAGTATCTGTATTAAAAGCAGCAGGACAGCACTCAGGATCAACCTTGTTACCAACTAGAAACATTAATTTTCCATCTTCGGCTTGTGAAGGTAGGCTACCACCTACTGGAGCCGCCGAATGTGGCTCTGATGCTGTCCATCCAGAAATTCCACCATCTAGTGATACACTATCATATGGCCCAATTCCAGGACCACTTAGCGGAGCACCTACCGACTTCTGCATAAAATGTTCTTTTGATGAAGGGATAGGAGTATTGCTAGACCCAAACTGTACAAAGAGTCCAGCTAAAATAGCCGCAAGTAAAAATGCCATTACTAAACTAGTCTTATCCATGCTTTATTATGATAACCATGATTTTTTCACAGGAACCCAGAAGCTCCTAACATTGATGCTATGGTTATAGCAAATACTAGAAGTTCAGGTTGAAATAATGCTAATATAATAGAGATCGCCAATAATGCATAAACAAAACCTTTAATAATTGAAATACATAGCATAACAAATGCTACTGCTGAATCAATTAGAGTATTTGCTAAAAATACAGCTATCCATCCTTCTCCCGCGAATCGCTTTAATACATCTCGAATCTTAATTAAAATATATGAAATTGAACTGGCTGAGTTAGCTATTTTTCCAAATGTCATCGCTGCAAATGATAACATAAATTTACGAATTCTGCTAAATAATTCTCTAAATATTGATAGTGGTCCACTTATCTCAGTAATTCCTGCGGCTAAATCTTTAAACATAAGCATGATTCCATCGATGATAAATCGAAATATGCTCTGTCCAAACATGTTCATACAGTGCTGGAAGTTCTCCTCGACACCTATATCTGGACGAATAACACCTGCTAACGGAATATATATTGGGTTACATCTATATTCATTCCAATGATGTCTAACTTTATCTATTGACTCACTAGCATGTATAACTCCCATCAAAAATACTGCTAAGATTGGAATGGCATAGAATAACCACATTTCACTACTCTTTTATCAGGAAACTTATAACGCCTTTATTACTCCCATAATTGGCCCATTCATCACAGATTGTCCTGTCTCCATTCCAGTATAGAAAATTAACATGAATGACATCATAACACCCATAATGCGACTAAGGAGTGTACGCATACGAATGATGATATATTGAACACTGCTCATTAGATTCTGAATCTTACCAAATACACTTCCAACAATACCTAAAAACCCACCTCTCATGCTAGACATTGTAGTTCTCATATCTCTAAGAGCACCACCTAGTTCTCCTACCGTTTCGCCTACGGTATCAAATTCTGCCATAATAGGATCCATCATAAATCCAGCATAATCGTGAAATCCTTTCATAGTACATTTTGTAAAATTTGTAAATACATCTTGACCAACTAAACCTGCCATAGGCATATAAATTGGATTACATCTGTATTGAACCCAATTACGTTTTAGATAATCAACTCGACTTAATGCAAATAAGTATGTTGATGCTCCTACTGCGACAATTGTTGCAACTGCAAAAATAATCGTCTCCATTACTTATCTAAAACGGATTTCTTACGCCATAAAAACACAGATTAAGTATCCAAAATGGACTACCATTCAATGAGCCTCATAGATCTCAAACAAGCAGCAAAGAACCATGTTCCAAAGATTAAGCAATATTATATCAAATCACGAATTGAACTCATTAAATTACTAACAATGAGTGAACTTCCTGTAGAAATGTTAATTTCTAAGAAGACTATTGCTGATCTTCGTAAGGAAGCACAAGATCGTAAGCTCCCAAATATTTGGAAGTTACGTAGATCAGAATTAGTTGAATTGTTATATCCTAGCTCTGAGCAGAATAATCAGGATAACAACAGTCGACAAAAACATGATAACCCAGAGAAAAGTGAACGCGATCAAGTAGGGATAGACGTGTTGAAAAACGCGTAACATTATTGGTCCAAGTATGTTTTGGTCAACAAACGCATGAAATTCAG
>Ga0315905_10003461_pt1 | contig 16300 bp, 10 predicted proteins | sample LakEriMetagenome_5_FD_203522 | JGI IMG/M metagenome (GOLD analysis project Ga0315905, IMG submission 203522) | Freshwater fungal communities from buoy surface, Lake Erie, Ohio, United States - Buoy 4 MA121 | ecosystem: Environmental > Aquatic > Freshwater > Lake | place: USA: Lake Erie, Ohio... | reverse complement strand
TTCCCCTCCCGCGCCCGCGCATCCGCACCGTTCCACCGACATTGCCCCTTGGGGAATGCGAAATTTACTACCGAGATGTTCCCTGCGATAAAAACACTGGGCAAGAGGGCATAGAATTTCTGAAAACAAACTCATTGAAAACGCGGTTACAAGCTATTCTGAATTCCAGCTTCCGAAGCTGGACGCGCAACGTTGCGCGGCCGAGATGACCCGATTGCACTGCGCGATGACCCGATTGCACTGCGCGATGGCGGTGCTCCTGTCCGCGCTCATTGTGGCGTGGGCAGGCGTGCTGCTGGAGGTCTGCGAGGTGAACCCCCGGGCCCGATCGGTTCCTGCTCCTCGTTCCGCTGTGTGCCTCTGTCCTTGCCCGTTGCCCTGCGCCCTGGCGCAATGACGCAACCCGTGCCCCCCACCGCTGCTGACGCCGCGACCCTGGGCAGTTTTCGCTGCCGACAGATCCTGCCGAGCTCGCGGTCATACTGCACGCGCAGTACGAGCGGATGAAGCCGGCCGCCCTGAGGCTGCGGATGGCGGCGAACAATGCTCCAGCACGGATCGAAGTCTATAGGCAGGGTGTGGAGACGGTGGATGCTGTAGACAACCAGGACCTCTTCCGCCAAATGGATGCGGACAAGAGCGGAGGCCTCAGCCCGGAAGAGCTGCGGGAGGAGTTGCGAAAGCAGGGGGACGAGCCCGAGGGCGAGCACGCACTGGTCTCGCTCTTCACAGAAATGGACGCGGATGGTGACGGGGCCATAACGTATGCTGAAGCTGAAGCGCATGAGTCTTCGATGGTGAGTCTGCGAGCATGGCTTCCTTCGTCTGCAAGGCTCGGGAGACCGACCGTTTGCCGCGACCCCAAAGTCACCCAGCAAAGTCAACCGCACTTTCTTATGGGTGCATTTGGTTGCTTGCCTGCACGTGCATGCGCTTGCCCTGACGCACCACATGCACACAGCAGGGACTTCTTCCGACAGCAAACTGTACACAGCAGGAATTTCTTCCTGCAGCAAACTCTATTTTAGTTGCCGCCGGGGGTACGGTGACGGCTGGGCTCGGATACGCAGCCTACTATTTTCTCACACAAGGATAAGAACGAGAAAGAGGAGAGAAAGTACAGGGATGTAGACGCACGGGAGCGTCACTCCCTCATCTCTCCTGCATCCCCCTATTGTGCAAATCCGTGCCAGACACTTGAGCCTTTGGTGTGCCCCACCTTGTGCACCTGGTCCCGAGACCCTGTCGTAAAGGTCCTTGGTCTGCTCTCAGATGGTTTCCCACGAGGGCCCCCGGTTTTGAGCACTGCCTCCATGATGAGCTTGGGCCAGTGCGCCACCCAAAATGACCTAGGAGGACGAAATTGAATTTGCAAACGGTACTAGATTCAAGTTTTAAGATTGTCAGGCATAAAATAATAAGGAAATGAAGGGAAACTGTGCTGTAGATGTTGCGGAAGCCCCTGGTCTCCACTTTGGTACCAAGTACAGAATCCGCAAGCCGTAGGCTTTGACGCCAACGCGTGTCGCTAGCGTGTCACAAGCGAAACACCTCCTTTAAAGATTCGAAACAGATTGTAATAAAGTGCTGCTTCAATCAGCGTTGTGGCATCGTTTTTGAAGATTCGATTACACGATTACACTATTCACAGCTTTCCAGTGGCACGCTGTGGAGGAATAAGCGAACGACTCGTCAAAAGGTTTTATTGGACAGCGGGCACTTAGTAATTAATCTCGCGGCAAGACGTGATGGCAGCATACAGGTTGTCGCGCATCAGTTCCTTGGTGCGATACCTGCAGAAGCACCTGCAGCAGGTCAATATCGCCGCACGCACCGCCGCGCTGAGCACCAGTCTGGTTGCGGAGCAAGAACACCAGAAAAGAGGGAGCGAAATGAGCGCAATGCGACTCGGCGCGAGTCTCGCGCGGTGGCAGGCGGGCAGGCACAAGAGACTCATGCGCGTGTGCATGCAAGTGCTATCTTTGTTCAGTCCTCGCACCCCTTGACACACATGACAAGAGGTAACCGTGGGAGTTTGATGATGAAGAAGCAAGTCTCGGCTTCGGGAAGAACTTTGTCTCCATCGTGGAGGTCTTCGCGTCGGCTGGACGAAGACGGGAAGACCTTCATGTCGAGGTCTGTCGTGTAATCTGACTCAAGGGGCAGGCGCTCCCGTCCCCAGCTGCAAAGCAAAAGCGCAACACAGGTGTGAACACGTGTCGAGCCTCCGCAGTCATGTCCCTGTCCCCTGACGCCCTGGGCCCCTCGTTATGAGTACTGCTCCTAATTCACTCTCTCTCCCCACCCCCATGCAGCACCGAGTATGCAGGGTGCACTGCCTCGGTTGGGCATGAATGCAAACACAAATGGCGCTCAACGCACAGGGCATTATCACACAAGGCAAGCATGAGCATCAAGAGCAAGGCGCAAGCCTGCACGCTGGAGAGCAGGGGAATGGACGGGAGCGTACGCAAAGCGGAGGAAGAGACGACGGTCGGCTTGGCTGAAGCCCTCAAGGACTTCCCAGAACATTTTTATGTGGGGCGAGTCCTTGTCGACGTTTATGCCGTTTATGCTGCGATACTGGGTGTGGCGCTTGAGGGAGGCTATGTCGACTTCTGCGCTGCCGCACACACGCCGCTCCAGCTCCTCCCATGTCATGAAGCCAAGAAGCTGCTCGGGAATGACGGAGCAGATCCCCGCACGCATCTTGGCAAGCTGCTGCTCACTTTCACTGAGACGCGTCTTCATCACCAGCCGCGCGTACTCGGTGCGCCGTTGGAATGTCACAGGGATGGACCGGCCGCCGGGCAGCAGCGGCACCTCGGATCCGTCGGTGAGGCAGCATGTGAAGCAGCAGTGGTGCAGGAGCTCCTCAAACGTGGCAGCCGTGATGCCCTGACCATCATGGTCGCGGAACTGCAGCGCATTCCAACAGGAAAAGTCTGTTGCCTTGAGGTCCTCCTCGTCAAGCTCCATCCCTACCAAAGATTTCCACACCATCGACGGCAGGTCGAGGTTGAGGAGGTTGCGCGTCCGCATTGCCACGCCCATGAGCTGCCCGACAAAGTAAAAGGTGTCGAGCATTTGGTCGCTGCAGGCAGACGGGCGCGGCACGAACTTGTCTCGGTTCTCGCCCACTGCGCCCACAGCATTGGCGCAGGGCACAAACAGCTCGAGGTGAGGCGACTGAAGCTCAGCGCAAATGGCCGACATGGCTTCGCGGTACGGTCCCTGGTAGCCCTGGTGGCCTTCGCCCTGGAACTTGACGCGCCACGCCATCTCTTCTCGCTGTCGCAGGCGTGCGGCAGGTGCGTGGCGCAGTTGCCGGTAGGTCTGCATGAGCACGCCGTCTGCAGAAATGGTGGCTACCACAGGATGCTGCCGCATCTGGAGCAACATGCTGTCGGCGAGCGACAGCAGCACCGCCGGAATCGTCACATCGTCCCCACTGTTGCCTGCCAACGCGTGCGCGTGTGCGTGCGCGTGTGCGTGCGCGCGCGAGGGCGTGTGCATGTCAACAGGGGTGAAGGTGTGTGCGGAATATCATCGTGATCTGTGGTGGTGTGCGGATGCGTGTGGGGTACCTGGTTCGGTGCTCATGAGGAAGAGCGGGCCTTGCTTAGAGTCGGCCATGACGACGCCAATGGCTCCAGCCTCCTGGGCACGCCGAACCACGTTGACGAACTGACCGCCACCGCGCTCGATGAGGGCAATGTTGCCGCGCATCTCCTCGGCGTTGCGCAGGGCGACTGCGCCGTTGGGCGGATCAGCAGGGACGAGGCGCGCTGAGATGGCCGCATCCGCTGGCATCTCCCGCGCGCTCCCGAAGTCAGAGGGGGCGACAAGGAACTCCTCGAGTGTTTCCTTGACGCCTGACAGGGTGCTGATCTGCAGGCGCCATCTTTCATGGTCCTCGGCCTTTTCCTTGTTGTCGACGCGAGCACGACGGCCCGGACGGTGCACCAGCACCTCGCTTGTCAGGAGAGACAAAGCCGACGCGCCAGCTCTCGGCTGCGCGCAGGTAGTCCATTCGATGACAGCGTTGTGCAGCGATACCTTGGTCTGGTGAAAAAACAAGTGCTGGAGCTCGCACACACTCGCGGCGAAGGACGAGGGGCAGGAGCGGCGCGTAAAGTCAATGGCAACAAGGCACTTGTCGAAGTTCTGGTTGAGCAGCCGCAGCAACACCAGACGCCGCTTGAGTGACACCTCGGGCACAGTGCCGAGGCGCGGGAGCTTACGCTGGTGGTAGGCCGTGAGCTTCATCGTGTTCACCATGGCCGGGTCCAAGGGCGAGATCAGTCCCTCCTCCGTCTCAGTCAGCATGTTGACAAGCGCTACCATGTCGCCGTCACGCTCGGGCCCCCAGCGCACAAGAAAGCGATCCAAACCAAACGAGGCGATCAAGCCCGCCCTGTCGCTATCATTCTGCAGCAGCAGCGACTGCGCTTGCAGCAGAAAATCGCGCTTGTTGTGTGCCGGGGCCTGCGGCGGGCGCAAAAGACGGGCCACATGGGCTGCGGCATGAGGATCGACGTGGAAAAGTTCCGACAACGCCTCCTTGGCCGCCGCCGACAGCTGACCCCCTTCCAGGATGATAGACGCATCCTCCTCGGAACCCGCCGGCGACACGAGCGACTCGAAGCCATACTGCGTGCACGCCTCATCGATGAAGCCCTCGAGGTCAAGCTGCTTGCCGCAATACATGCACGCAACAATGCTCATCGCCTTGTCCAAGGCCTTGAGCCATCCGGGCATGCCTGCACCCGACACGTCCGGGCTGTCTTCGAGCTCGCATGACACGCGCCGGATGGTGAGAGCGCGCGTCGCCAACATTTCAGCCACGGAGCAAAGGTAAGTGGAATGAGGGCAGCGAGTAGTTTCTGGTGCCTGCCGCGCTGCTGTGGCGGGCACTTTGCTCTCCCATTGCTGCCGTTGAGTGGCCTCATGGAGCAGCTTGGCAAAACACGGGTGCTGGCAGAGGAGGGCCGAGCTTTCAACGCCTGGTGCCATGTGTTGCATCATCCCCATAGCAAGACGATGCGCCTGCATGGAATGCGGAGCCGCCAGCGAGCAAGATCTGTCGAGGATGTCGAGCACAGCCTCCAGAATGCCACGCATCGACGTGTGGCGCTGAGACACAACCAGCTGAGCGAGCCACAGGGCCAGCGCAAGCTTGGGCTCGCCAAGGGGCATGGCCTGGACGCGGAAGCCCCAGTTGTGCTCGCCTTCGTCGCTGTTGACCGCGGTGCTGCCCACCTGCATCCAGACGGGCGAGGGCAAGACCAACGGCAAGTAGCCCTTGCGCCGATCATCCATCGCCGCCGTTGCTATCCAGTCTGTGCACGCAGCGTCGCTGAAAAAGCGGAAGCTCTCTCCCGGCAGCAGTGCACACCGCGCATCAAACACCACCAGCAGCGCCCAGACTCCGTCCACGTGCAGGCATCGTCGGTTATTGGCTGCTGTGTTGCTCGCCGTCCGCACATACGGATGGTCTGAGGCCTGCTCCACCATGGTGGTGCATGCCAGCGCTGCTTTGAGGGACTGCAGGCACTCGTCAGCGAGGAACAGAATGAGGGGAGTGTGAGGTTGGTGAGCAACAGGATCTTTGCGAAACTCTTTGTCTTGCGACGCTTGCGCGCTGCTCAAGTAAGAAGATTCATGGGGAGTTTCGAGCCCAACGCGCCGCCTCTTGTCCCTGCTCGACCCACCTAGCGGACTTTCATCGCCACTCGGCGTCTCAGACATGGGCAGCATACGCTCACGCTTAGTTTTGGGCAGCTCCATGACTTCGCCGTGTTCCTCAGCATCGTGCTGCTCGCTAACCGCTTGCCGTGACATCAAGGCAGACAGACGCCGCTGCAGCACCGAGCTCAGGGACCCACCCGCAGCGTCCACCGCCAGCTTCGGCACGCATGACACCGGAGTGGGGATATCTGACATGTCGCAGCAATCGCCAACAGCAGCCGCCTGAGCCAAAAGCATCAGACGCTGCCTACCACCCAGCAACGCCTCATCAAAGAGCTCTTCCGGCCAGATCTCGAGCACCCATCGCAAGCAGCTACGCGCATAGATGCTCGTCAACTTTCCGTCCACCTCCACGCACGCCTTGATTCTGCCATCAACTGTCCCCAAATCCGCGTCCATGGGCGAGCCATGATATGCCACCCTTTCCACGTGCGCCAGCGGCACTGAGAGTGTCACGACAGATGCAGTGGTGCAGTCGTACATGCTCACTTTGGCTTGTTGTGGGTCAGCGGCGCGGTCAAGGGATTCGAGGTATAGGGTCTTGCCCACCATCTTGGTGCCGTGCGGGCTGCACGGGTCGCCCCAGACATCCATCTCGGTCAAAGTCACAAAGTGCCCGGCCCGCAGCGGCTCATCCCTTCTCTGCGACGCGCCCGACGGCACGGGGATCGCCGCTGCGCGCGCGCGCGCGAGCACCAAGTTGACCTGCCCGCCCAGCATCCTTTCATCGAATGCTCTCACGCCGTGATCTTCAGAAGGAATGTGCCCCAGAGCGCGAAGCTCGTCGATCATGCCGGCGGGTAGGTCGCCCATGCTCGCGAGCGCGCTCAGAGGCAGCGCCTGCTCTGTTTCAGGTCCCAGTAAGCTGTTTGATGCTTGCATGTCCTCGTAGTAGCTGAAGGCGTCATAGAGAAGAAAGAGGGGCGTCTCTGCGCCCTCCGAGGCGCCTGCGCCGCCCGCTCCCCCTTCGCCCCCACCATCGGGAACCTCTGCAAACTCTGGGTGTTCAGCGAGGAAGGCCTCGCCGTGTTCAAAGAGCCAATTTGCAGCTCGATCCTGGTTGCCATTCTCGCGCTCCAGCGCAAGTTGACACAAACGAAGAGGCTGTCGCGAGATCTCTGCCAGCTCCGCTGCAGCAAGCTCACGCGTGCGCCGCTGGTCTTGCCGCTGGCTTGCGCGTCGAATGAAGGACTCAACCGACGGCATGATGCGCTGGCTCGAGCCCCTAATCGACGCCCCGGCACTGCCCCCGACACCCCCCGATGGCGCATCAGGGCCACCAGGCGGCCCGCCTCCGCCCCCGCCCGGGCCACTTGAGCGAGCTGCAGCGAGCAGGGCCGTCGGCGCTTTATCCGGCGACTCACAAAGCGCAGCCACAACGTGGGCGCGGTGGACCTCGAGCGCATCGGCGTCATGGTATGTGGAGTTTTCGATGGCATGATCTACGAGCATCGACAACATGCCAGATCCCGCTGTGTGGTGCGCCTCCACAAGCCCGTGCTGGAGAATGTGTGACATGGCGCACACGGCACGTGACTGCATCATCCGGCTCCAGTGTGACAGCGCCGACACGCCAGAGCTCTGCAGATTTGAGACGGATTGCAGGTTGGAGTACATCATGACCAAGCACCGCATCACCGTAGTCGCATCGTGCTGTGCCAGCAGGAAAGGCGTGTGCATGCTCGCGTCCACTTCGACCGGCCCCGCCCCTCCGCCAATGGACACCGTCGTCGGCACGACACTTTGAAGGGACTTGGAGGCCAGGACCGCGTTGGGCAACACGGACATGGTACCGAGAAGGTGGTCGCACCCAACGACGACACCGCCGCGGGACGTTTTGCGAGCGGAAGAGCTCTTTTCCTTGAGCTTCACCTGGCTGCCAACGCGCATGAAAATGTCGACCTTGCCACTAATGGTCTCCAGCACCGCCAGCCCCTTGGTAATGTCGCCCTGCATCTCAGCCGTCACATGCAGCGCGGGGTTCGCAGCCAGCCTTTCCCAGCGTGTCGCCGCCGCTGACAGGGCGCTGACCAGCTGCGACGACACAGACTGGCTGAGGACTGGGCTTTGGTGCAGCGCACTCAGCAAAGAAATCTGCTGTTGCGCAGTACTGACCTCCACGTCCCCACTTCTCCAGCGGTAAACATCCTTGAAGGCATCTCGCGAGTCTGGCCTCTTGGTCTTTAAGACCAGCGCGATGCTGTGATCACAAAGCCAATGCTGCGAAATAGCCTGGCACTCTTGATACGTTCCGACGTAGGCACACGCCTTTTCGCGCTCGGCGGTGGCGCTCGCAACATGCTGGGCTTTTGTTTTGGCTGCTGCTGCACTGTCTTGATAGCGACGAACGTGCTGAAGGGCTCCTTTGCAGGCGTCCTGGACAGCAGCTCTCTCTTGCTCGGAGAGCTTGGAGTCAGGGGCGGCAGGCCATACCATAACCATCCACTGATCCTTGCTCGCCCTGCTCTCGGGGCTTGACGGGGCCCACGTGTCGCGCATCGTGGCATCTGCGTTTGCTGCTGGCTCCTTGGAGCGCGCCTGTAACCCACCTTGCGCGGCCATGATAGCACCAATGCTCGCTAGCATCGCTTGCACCAAATGTTCGCCGTTCGCTGTTTGCAGATACCTTGCCACGCTGTCACCAACCCCGCTTAGGCCCGTGCACAAGATGCTGGAGAGCAGCCTCATAGCCACCCTCTGCACCTGCGGGCTGTGGGCATCTATCACCCAGCCCACGATTGTCTGCCGCAGCCCGTCATTCTTGACCACGAGGCTCGCCATAGCATGATTCCCAGTCACAAGAGCACACAGCCACATCAAGATCTTCAACTGCAGCAGGTCCCCAGTCTCGCTCGACGGATACAGACTCGCGCCTTTGACCAGTCGCGCCGCTACCTCCACAGTATGCCCCAGCAGCGTGTCTGCATGCTCCTGCGTGCCAGTGCCCTTGGCGGCCAGCCGCGCAAGCGTGCTCGTCAGCGCCGCAAAGACGCTGAAGCCCTCATCGCGCAGGCCTTCCAGTGACTCATGCTCTACCGGGTCCTTGATCTCCGCAGGCGAGGCGCCCACCAGGTACCCAGTGCTGCGGTCAACCATGATGTTGGAGAGTTTGTCGATGATGCCAGCGCGGATGAGCCACTCTGCATCGCTCAGCTGCCACTGCAAAGAGTGGTATGCGTTGAGGATGAGGTGCGACATGGCAATGCGCGAACGGTTCACAGGCAGCGTGCCTATGCACGTGTCGAGCGACGACGCGAGGTAAGTAAACAAATCTGCGACCTCCGCCTCCATACTCTCTATTGACCCTTGCCTGCAAATGGACAGCTTGCTCCGGGCGTTGAAACGGACAACAGTGCGGTGCGACTCAATGGGACATGGGCCGGTGATGAAGGTCGAGATCAAAACCTGACGCACCGACGACAACGTGATGCCCTGCAACAGCGCCGACATGCTCTTCAGCGTGCGTATGCGATCCTCAATGACGCGCTGACTGTCAGCAGCGACGCTCACAATCTTGGCGGCAGGCACGTCCGACGTCAGGAACCGCGAGGCGACGTCGATGCCGGCCTGCAAAAGAGGCATCTTGTCCGCCTTGCACTGGCCCACGCCACCGTAGCGCCCCTGATCAGCCGATTGCAGGTGTCTGGCAGCAGCAACACAGCAGCCCATGCCTTCCTCGTTCTCAAAAATGGTGGCCATGAGCAGCGAGCACCGGAGCATCATCTGCCGCGCCTTCTCCTCAGCGACACGCGACATCTCGCGCTTCGCTGCGTCCACTGACGCCTGTTCCGCCTCACGTGTCGGCGAGGTGGTAGGAGCACAGTCCTCCTCGACCTGCATCTCGTCTACCTGCATGGCATCCGGGCCTGCCTCGGGTTGCGAGGGCAGGGCGGACACATATTTCTGCAGGTTTTTGCGCATCTCCATGATGAGTCCCTGCGTGATGCGTAGACTGGTGCCCACAACATAGTGCAGGTCCTGCGGCATGTCCGCCTCTGTCTTCCACGTGCAACCACACTCATCTGCCACCCGGTGCATGCCCGTCGCCTTGATGAGACCGGCAACAAAGTGCTGCGCCGTCGAGCAGAAAAACGAGTGACAGAGCCACTCGGGTGTCCTCACATGCCGCTTGAGGTACTCGGCAATGAAAGTGGTGAAGGCGGCCGAGGACCAAGGAGCAGGGGCAGTGTCGGCCGCCGCCGCAGGGATCGCCGAGCCCATGCTCTCATCTGCGCCCTGCTGCTCCTTGTCCTTGGTCTGCGCGACGGCAGGCACAAGCTGCGGGCAGTGGGTGGCGAGCCACTGCTCGTCAAGGCCACCGGCAAAGAGCGGGCAACTCGTGACCCACGGCTCGGCGTCTGCACAGGCTGGCGCTGAAGGGACCTGGTGCATAGACGACCACATCAACTTGGCTGTCAAGCTCGCGAGGGTGAGCTCAAGGTCAAGGAGCCAGTTGAGCGGCATCTGCAGCGCACTCGTTCGTGCACACGCGTAGATAGCAAAGCGTATGTTTGAGTGCCGCAGGCCCTTGGCGTCCTCGGGTGCCGCCGGCGTGTACTGCAGAGTGATGGTGTCCCCGGGACAGCTGAAGGAGCGCCAGATTTGCTTGCCACGCTGGCTGCCCTTGATGAGCAGTTCGGCCTTGTCGCGCCCGTCTGACGCCTCGCGCGGCTCCCACGTGATCTTGAGCGTCTCCTTCTTGGTCAGCGTCACATCTTCTGTGATGCGCATCAGAATATGCGCGGCGCCCGGGACGCGCACTTGTTTCGTGACCTTGTTTGCTTTGCTCCGGGAAATAGACACCACGCGGCCGCCGATGAAACGGTCCTCGGTGCCCTTGTTCGAAAACACCGTGTCCTGAGCGCGGAGCTTGGCATGCTTGCTGTTGAGCTGGTCGAGCTTTGTCATCAGCGGCTGCAGCCGCGGCAAGATTTCGGTGGCCAAGTTTGTACTCACGCTCTGGCTCCAGCTGTTGTCAGTCAAGGTGGTGACGAGGGGTGGTACCAGAATGCGGATCAAGGGAGCCGCGGGCGCACGCACGGCATCATCCTGCAGCAGATCATTTAACGTCGCCAGCGCATTGTCCAGGAGATTGCGCACGTAGTAGAGAACCAGCGCCTCTGCCGTGGCGTTGCTCCGCTGCGAGCTCAACGGGATACTCAAGAGATGGCGCTGGAAAGCCGCGACGAGATCGAGGAGATGGCTTTCGGAAAAGTCAGTGGCCGTTACCAACCCCTCCAGCGCCCCGTGCGCCTGCGCGCATGATCGCGCGCGCTCCAGTAGCGCCAGGAGTAGCTCCTGCGCAAGCGCCATGCGATCCTCCCCTTCGACGAGCCAGCAGCCATCGAAAATGGAAAAAATCATGTTGGAGGCCGCGGGCTTGGATAAGTGGAGAGCGAGAGCTGTGAGCACATGCTGCTGTTCCTTGGTCTTGCCGTCGGCGTTTTTGAGCAGCTTCATGAGCAGCGTCGCCTGCTCACCGGCGCTCGGAAAAAACACATCCAATCCCGCTGTCAAGGCGTTGGTCGCCTCTGCGACAGTGCTTGTTAGTAGGGCGTCGTCTTGCAGCTCTGCGTCCGGTCGGCACTCGGCAATGAGCATGATGTTTCGTTTGAGCTTGTTCAGCGATTCCACAATGTCGGCGTCGTTCTCCCCAGGCTCGGCAGCGAATGGGACGATGTTCACCACAACAAGCCGCATGCAAGTGCGAAGAAGCTCAAGACTCAACTGACGCTGCGGCTGCCCTTCCGTGTCCATATCCTGCTTGCCGCGACCCGCCCCGGGCGTTGCCCACACCGTGTCTTTCGCGACACAAGAGTCAACGAGAGAGGACAGTGCAGCGAAGGTTGCGGGAAGGGTCTGGATGCAAAAGGGCTCCCACGTCTGTTGGACCTGTTGGACTTGAAAGCACTGCTCCATCACCCCTCTCGCATGCTTCTCAGCCACCTTGAAGAGACACGCCAAGATGGCGCGCATGGCAGCCTGCACTGGGCTGGTGCTCGCCGCAGTGACAGCTGCAGCTTCCTGGGTGGCTGAGCTGGAGCTGACGAGGGGAGTAGTCCACGGGTGGCGCCAGCGGCGGACTTTGATGCCTTCCTTGATGCCTTCCGTGTCGACGTTCCACACGAGGTCGTTGACGTGATCGTAGCATGAGGCACCGCAAGGCATTTTGCCGAGCTCCTTTCGCGGGTCCTCGTGGCAGTCGCCGAGCGCAATGTCGTAAAGGTGGTGGCCTTGCTCAATGTCAAAGACGCGGCAAAGGAAGCTCGAGACCTTGCCCAGCGCCGGCGGAATGAGCACCATTAGAAACTTGCCGTCTGTGTAGAAGAACTGGTATTCCAGGCACTGGACGGGAAACGCAGGAAGGTGCAGATGCTCACCGCCCGGCGGCTGCGCCTCTTGCGGCCCGCGTCCGGGTTGCGCTCCATGTGGCGCAGCCAGATCCATGGGGCGCACAAGGTGATGCGGCTTATGCCCCTGCGTGCAGGCGCCCCGCATCCAGCAATGAGTGCAAAGGTCGTAGTCGGGATTACATTCCTGGCAGTGGTACCCCGGTGTGGTGCTCATCATCACGAGACCGCATACGCTGCATGACAACAAGCCCTCGCCGCCGTCCTGGTCGCTGCAGTCGTATGCAGGGCCCTGGATGCTCACGGTGCGCACATGGCGCATACCGTCCAGCGCATCAAACGTATCGATGTTGAATGAAAAGTTTTCCCACATGGCTCCAATTTGCCCGCCACCCTCTGAAGACTCGTCATCTTCATCACGAACATCCTGCGGGTGCAGGTGCGACGGGGGCGGTGGCGTCTGCCGGGGCTTGTCGCTCCTGGAGATTATGTGTAGGTGTCGGCCATCCGAGATGACAGGCGACCGCTGTGCGGCTGAGGAGCCGGGCGCTAAATCAGCACTGCTGCCGTCTGGGTCTTGACCACCTGGCGGATCAATGCCGTGCGAGGATCGGCTCGGCTGTTGGGGGGCGGCTGTTCGCCCCGCACCGCGGCTGGCAGCCAGCTGGTCCACTGCAGAAGGGGGGGGAACGCGCTCCACTCTCCCGCTCAAGCTTGCGCGCCCTCGCTGCACCGTGTCGCGATACTGCTGCAGAAAGTCGCGAGCGCCAGTGGCCGGCCTCTCAAACTCCGGAACGGAGACGAGGCCCCTCGTCTCCGGGGGATCATCCCCCTCTGACGTTTCGAGCTCCATCTCCGAGCCCACGAGCGCAAGGGTGTCCATGCCGGCCGGCGGTGGCCTCCCTCCTGCCCACGAGCGGAGCTGTTGCAAACGGATCAGATTCTTGGTATCCTCTAAATTACAACACCAAAACCACACGCAAGCCCGTGGCAAAATTTCAGTCAAGAGAAGACAAGAGCATTGACGCGAGAGAAAAGAGGTGTCTGCTCGCAAAAAGCAAAGCACGTGGTGCTGCAGTTCGAACCTGCGCTAAGGGCATAGCCCCCTCCTCAGGGCGCCTTCCCTGCGTGCCGCCGCCCCCCCCCCCCCCACCGCCGCCGCCGCCGCCGCCGCCGCCGCCGCCGCCGCTCCCTGCGACCCCTGGCTTGGTGCTCTTTTCTGGAAACATAGCGCTTGCAGAGCCATCCGAGTGCAAGAGAACACTTTGACCAGGCATCGCAGGGTTAACACGTCCGATTTCCTCTAGCGTGCTGGCGTCGAGCACGAGCAGACAGTCGGGCGCTATGGCCGGCGACCGCACGAAGAGCTTATCCCCAACGCACGCCAACCACGGGCTGTGTGTCTGGTAGAGGGCTTTGTGCAGGTAGACATGCCCCAAGGTAGTTGACGCGTAACCAGTCCCGTACTTGGTGAGGCCAGCCAGGCTGTGCACGTAGAGGTAGCGGCCATCGCACGCAACGGAGATGAAATTGGCGCCCTTGGGCATCGAGCCCGCATCGGTGTCGTGCGTCGGGTCTGTGCCCCGAGGAATCGCACCGTACGCATGCGATTCTCGAGCTCCTCCGTGCTCCGCGGCGCTCAACGACAGCGGGCAAGGGGATTCGAGGTGTGCCACCGGAACAAAAAGCGTAGAGCCGCCGCATGGACCGGTGAGTGATATGGATGATGACTGCCGCAGCCGCTCCACGCTTGCAGCAATGTGCTGGCAGTCAATGCCCGAGGCGTCGCGCGATGAATTGGCGAGGAGCGAAGCCACCGTGAGCAGTAGACATTGCAGCGACCCCGAGCAAATGCCCAAGTCGAGCAGGGCTCCTGCCGCTACGCCGCGCACGTCGGCGTCGCCTGAATCTGAGCCTCCCTCGCCCTGCGCTACTGGCGACAGGAACTTTTCGAGCCACTGCAACAACTGCGGCAGCCAAGTCGCCTTCTCGTTGACGAGCACCAGGGGCTCCTGTGACGCCAGAAGCTCGCCTACAGTCCGCAATGCTTGCACAGCAGCCGCGCCCTGCGTGTTTGCGGCTAGCTCAATGAAAGGGCACAGAAGCTGTTGGACAAGGGGATACTGCGCAGCGCGCCCGTCGGCCGCACCCAGCCCCCCGCCGTGCTGCTCGTACTCCATGTCGTGGTCCTCAGGCCTCGTGCAGTTGCTTGCGCCTTCGTCCATGTGGCGCGATGCCGCAAGAAGCACCTGCATAAGTAGCACCGGGTTAACAGCATGCCCTCGTGTGGATGACCGCACAGGTCTCTGGGGGCAGCGGAGAGGGAGGGGCTGAGGGCAGGGGCAGGCGGGCGGGAGGGCGAGGCGCGAGGGGGCGGCAGGACAAGGGCTTTGGCAACACACGACAGGCACGGACCTCGCGCAGGCTGGCACACCGGCGCTGCAGCAGCTGCGTGTAGGCCGAGGCGCACGACTGGTGGACAACAAGATGCTCCTGGTGGGTCGGGTGCACGTCGCCGGCGCTCTGATCAACCTCCTGCAGCCTTGCCTGCTGCCCTGGCTGCGCGCTCGCGGCCGCACGCTCCCGGGCATCCTCAAGCTCAAACCTGACGCTGAGCGTGTCGAAGGCGTCCAGAAACTCCCCGTGGAAGGTGAGATCCGGCTCGGCGCGCTGCGCAAGAAACAACGGCGTTGGCCGGGCTGAGTCAGCAGGACGAGTCATCGAGCGCCGGCAGGGGCTCACTGCGCCCCTGCCACACCACCATGCGCGCGCCCTGCACAACACCACGCGCGCGCCCTAAGCCGTGGGTCTCCCCCGCGCACAACACGCACGTGGCGCCAGGCGGGGCAAGCGCGTTGTCGCTCGCGCGCCTGAGAGCTCTCGTTCTGACCAGTTCGCTTCCCGTTGGCTCCCGGCCGCAACCCTCAGAGAAGGGCGTTCGCAAGTTCAGGATGCTCAGGTCCGACACGTGGAGCCGCGTCAGCTGCTGCCACCGCGACAGCACGCCGCGTTGCTGCGACATTGACCCCACCGCCCCGCGCCCCGCGTCGCGCCCTGTGTGCGTCTCCCCCAGAACTTCCTCACGTTGCGCTCTTTCGTCTTCGTGTGCAAAGCACTCTCAACTCAGTTCTTTGAGTTCGTAGATTGAGTTTGTCCTGAGCGGGCTGGCCCTGGAGGGCGCCATGAAATTGGGAGACGTGGCCGAGCCATGGGTGACGTGACCGGGCGTCTTGGAAGAACTCTGAAGATGGCGCGCCACACACCGCGCATACATGTGCATTTTGTATGAGACAGGGTTCGGGGTTTAGGGTTTAGGGAATGCATGCAGTTTGCAGAAGGGAAGCGAGAGAGGGGAGCGAAGCCTCAAAAGTGGGATGAAAAACCTGCACACATATGCGCTCGTGCGAACATACGCGCGCACACACGGCGCGCCACACGCCGCGGCATACATGTGCGTTGTGTAAGTAGTATAGATATGTACGATAACGATGTCGGTAAGGAATCAGCCCAAAAATTCATGAAGCAAACAGGCGACATAAAGGCCGCCACCCTTTATTTTGCTTCATAAGCTTCATAGGCATATACTACCCCCTAACCGACATCGTTATTGTACATATCGTTTATATTAATGAAACCACCCCTCCGACCCCTCCCTCCGCCCATTCATGATTGCGCCTACGGCGCATAAATTACCTTTGATTGCGCCTACGGCGCATTTATTACCTTGGGAGATTTGCGCGGTGCGCTGCGCGGTCGTTGCATTTGCGCGGTGCGTGCTGGTTACATTTGTACGGGATGCGATGCGCGGACCTCTGCGGACTGGTTACATTTGCGCGGTGCGCTGCGCGGATGTTGTACGGGATGCGATGCGCGGACCTCTGCGGACTGGTTGCATTTGTGCGGTGCGCTGCGCTGCGCGGTCGTTGCATATTCGCGGTGAGCGCTGGTTGCAGTTGCAAGCGCAGACGGTGCCATGCTTTTGACGGAGGGATTTTTTTAGGGTTTAGGGTTTAGGGTGGTTATCACGTTTTAAACTAATCGCCTCCGGCGATTAGTTTGGCGACGTTCGCGGATGGATAGGCGGAGGGATGGGTTGATAGATGGATACTTATATATTATTGACTGCCTCCGGCAGGTGGTCGCATTCGCTCCCAAGGTAATAAATGCGCCGTAGGCGCAATCAAAGGTAATTTATGCGC
>Ga0315905_10003460_pt1 | contig 16303 bp, 18 predicted proteins | sample LakEriMetagenome_5_FD_203522 | JGI IMG/M metagenome (GOLD analysis project Ga0315905, IMG submission 203522) | Freshwater fungal communities from buoy surface, Lake Erie, Ohio, United States - Buoy 4 MA121 | ecosystem: Environmental > Aquatic > Freshwater > Lake | place: USA: Lake Erie, Ohio... | reverse complement strand
AGCACCTGGTTGATAAGTTTTAAAGAATTCAATCCATGAAGGTTCGACTGAAGTTGGATCGGCTTGATAACGCTCGTACATCTCTTCGACGAGCCAATCATTGGCTCCGAAATCTGCCGACACTGGCAACTCCTTCTGATACTCAAATCGCTTGTTCAGCAGGATAAGACTATCGGCTGAGCGTGGCAGGTATAAATCCTCGCTTCTCCAGTACAGCGCGATATTGCCCACAAAGGACCGAGAAGATTGCCCAGAAAAGCCAAGATTCTCAGCGCGACAGAGCGCCTTCTGATTGGCAGAGTTCACCTATGAATTCGAGCGTGCGCCCATTGGCGATCATTTCTGGCGGAAGCCGCGGTTTGGGCTTTGCAACAGCACAGGGTTTAGCAGCTGACGGCTTTGATTTAGCACTAATCGCAAAGGATCCACAGCGGTTGGAAAGCGCTCGCCAAAGTTTGCTCAATGAATTCGCAGCAACACAAACTGGGTTAACGATCACAACTCACGCAGTTGATTTAGAAGATCAAGTTGCCACTCGAAATATGGCAACACAAATCAGTGAAACTCTCGCAACTCCAACAGTGCTAGTTCTTGCCCACGGTGTGATGAGTGAAAAGATGTCAAAGACACTGCGCACCACCGATGCGGAATGGAATCGCGTAGTAAACATTAATTTAAATTCCGTTTTCATCCTGGTAAATGCAATTGCACCTGCAATGGCAGAAGCTCGCGATGGCCGCGTTGTTATCTACTCTGCGTGTTTAGGTCGCATGTCGGGGCCAGGAAATGCAGGAGGACTTGCGCCATATCGAATTAGTAAAGCCGGCGTTAATGCACTTGTGAGAAATCTTGCACACGAAACCGGACTGGGCGCTCGCGGATTTTATGTCGATGCGATCTGCCCAAATCACACTCGCACAGATATGGGTGGACCTGATGCACCACGCAGTGTCGAAGAAGGTGCCGAGACTGCAATTTGGTTAGCAACTTCAGATATTTCAGAACGCGGCACGGATCAAATCACGGGACTACTTTGGGAAGATCGAAAGATCGTTCCCTTTTAAATAACTTTAATTTACTTTTCTTTTCCTTCAGGAACGATCGCGATAGCTAAATACAAAATCAACAGTGAGAGAATCAAAAGTGGGATAGCGCCAATTAAGAAATCGCCCTGGAACTGATAGCGTGCAACGCCCAATGCAATTAGGTTTGCCAATACTGCCGGCGCTCTTCCCCAATTCTTCTTCTCCGCAAATGCACGACCACTTGCCAATAAACCAATTCCACCCACGAGCGAGAAGAGCAGCACGCCCATTAACGGTGGCATCTCGCGATTTTCGTGCGTAACACCCATTATCGCCATCCACACTCCTAGGGCTAACACGATCGCACCTTCTATATAGAGAAGGGTGGACACGATGGAGCGCATGCGCGCTTGCTTGGCAGGATCGATGCTCATAAGTCGGAATGGTATCGGCGTAGTGACTTCATTCCAAGCGCAGCACTACCCGTTGTCATAGGACTATGGAAACATCAGGACATGGGCATATTCGATAGAGTAAAAAAAGCAGCCGGAGTTACCTATGACGCAACTAATGAAAATTTAGAAATAAGCTATGGAAAATTTGTCGTACTCGACGTTGAAACCACTGGATTGGATCCGGCCTCAAGTCGAATTGTAGAAATCGCTCTTGCAACAGTAGAAAACGGCCTGATACTAGAAACTTGGACAACGCGTTTCAATCCAGAAGGCCCTGTTGGGAAAACTGAGATCCATGGAATTACAGATGCCGATGTTGCTAATGCTCCATTATTTCGTGAAAAAGCAGAAGAAATATTGAAAAGAATCGATGGAATTGCGGTAGTTGCACACAACTCTCGTTTTGATTTGGCATTTCTGCGAGCAGAATTCCAGCGGGCGAATTTAAAGATGCCATGGATAGCGGGCATTTGCACCCTAACTATAAGTAGTTACTATCAACCTCATCTTTCACGTAGACGTCTAGCCGATTGTTGTGAAGACATAGGGATAGCCATATCTAATGCGCACTCCGCTTCGGGGGATGCGGAAGCAACAGCTCGCCTATTCCACTATTACATGATTCCAAATAAGCGTCCCGCTCCCAGAAAAGAAGAACTTGATATTTTAAGAAATCCAAATGGGAATAGCAGCAAAATTGATTCAGTTGCAATAAAAAATCCACTTATTGCGCAACGGATAGCAGAGAGCAAGAAAGCACAGAGTCAGCAACCTAAAATATCTGTATATAAAGAATTAGAAAAAATCCTTGCAGCCTGCTCATTTCAGGAGGTTCTAGAAAAAGAGAATTTCACAGGTGAATTTTCTTATTTAGAAAAAGTGATTGAATTTTTAGCAGATGGCGTCTTGTCAGATGCTGAGGTGCAAGAATTGAATTCACTAGCAGCCGTCTATAGTTTGGGCGAATCTCAAATCCAGATTTCACATATAAGTTTGTTAACGGCATTTACGATCCAAGCCCTTAAAGACGAGTCTATTTCAGTAACTGAGAAAGATGAATTGAAATCTCTTGCTTCATCACTGGGAATAAACCAAAAATCACTCACAGATGTAATCCGAGAAGCCAAAGCAATTCGAGCAAACGTTCTGAGTAAACAAGTGCTTTTGCTTCCCGATAATTGGAAACTTGGAGAACCATTACGGGTTGGCCAAAAAGTTGTCTTTACAGGATGTGAACCAAACCATCGTGCACAATTAGAATCTGATTCGAAGAAAGCGGGAGTTGCGATTTCCAGTAAGGTTTCAAGTAAAACTGCTCTACTAATTACGGATGGTTCTTACGAAGGCAATAAGGCCCGTGATGCGCGCGAAATGGGAGTTCGAGTGGTTTCCCCGGATGAATATGAATTAATGCTGAAGTACATTCAACCGATATTGACCACATAATACTTTTGTAAAATACAGTTATCCTTACCCTTATGGCCCGCGAATACGATCTTGAGATAGCTGCGATAAGCGCAACTCTTGTATCTATAGAAAAAGTCTTGGATCTGCCAAAGCTTGAAGCGGAAGCGGTAGAACTCGAGGCGGCCGCTGGGGTTCCGAATTTATGGGATGACCCGGAAGTGGCGCAGAAAGTAACAAGCAAGTTATCTCGGGTGCAGAGCACGATTGCACGCTTAAAGGGTTTGCGCAGACGCGTTGAAGATCTACCTATTCTCTTTGAATTAGCAACATCAGAACCAGATGGATCGGCACTTTCTGATGCAGAAGGCGAACTCGATTCGGCTGTCAAAGCAATTAGCGAACTCGAAGTTACTACCTTGCTAAATGGGGAATATGACGATCGCGATGCGCTTATTACTATTCGTTCTGAAGCCGGTGGAGTTGAAGCTGCGGACTGGGCAGAAATGCTTATGCGTATGTATTTGCGTTACTGCGAACGCCACGAATACAAAGTCGATGTACTGGAAACTTCTTATGCTGAAGAAGCAGGAATCAAGTCAACAACTTTTAGAGTTAGTGCACCATATGCATACGGAACCATCTCGGTAGAGCAGGGAACGCATCGCTTGGTTCGTATTTCACCATTTGATTCGCAATCTCGTCGACACACTTCATTTGCTGGAGTTGAAGTTGTTCCGGTTGTGGAACAAAGTGATCACATTGAAATTGATGAGAAAGAGATTCGCGTTGATGTTTATCGCTCATCGGGTCCTGGGGGTCAAGGTGTTAACACAACTGACTCTGCTGTTCGCTTGACCCATATACCAACGGGAATTGTTGTCTCTTGTCAGAATGAGCGTTCGCAGATACAAAATAAAGCAACGGCAATGGCGGTATTGCAATCCAAGTTATTGGAACGTCGTCGCCAAGAAGAACAAGCCAAGATAAATGCTTTAAAGGGCGATAATTCTGGCTCTTGGGGAAATCAAATGCGCTCGTATGTTTTAGCGCCGTATCAAATGGTTAAGGATCTGCGAAACAACCACGAAACAGGTAACACTTCTGCAGTATTAAATGGTGAGATCGATGATTTCATTGAAGCGGGAATTCGCTGGCGCCGATCTAGCGCTTCCTAATCTCACTCGTCATCACGCTCCTTATTGCGCTACTTCACCAAATTATTTTGATTGAGTAATTCTTTTCACATTGAGCGTAATTCACGCGTAAATATTTGGCGCTAGAACCTGTGAATTGACGCAATTCCCACCGATATCAGGCGCTTTTGGCCGATCTATACATAAACTAGGGCTCAGTACGGCGCTCTCACCCCTCGCATCCGATCGAGACGCCAAAGAAGAACGAAGGAGTTCGTGTGATTCGCTTTGAGAATGTGACGAAGCTTTACTCGGGTCAAGACCGCCCGGCGCTAGAAACTGTTTCGCTAGAAATTGTTAAAGGCGAGTTTGTATTCCTTGTTGGTCTTTCGGGTTCTGGTAAATCAACTTTCCTTCGTTTGATCTTGCGCGAAGAGCGACCAACCTCTGGAGTTATCCACGTCGCCGGAAAAGATCTCGGTAAGTTAGCAAACCATAAAGTTCCTGAACTGCGTCGCCAAGTTGGAACAGTATTTCAAGATTTCCGTTTATTACAGAATAAAACAATTGCCGAAAACGTTGCCTTCACATTGCATGTTCTTGGGTATTCAAAGCGCGAGATCGCACGCGAAGTTCCTGAAGTTTTAGAGTTGGTTGGTTTGGAAGATAAAGGCGATCGCATGCCAAATGAGATCTCAGGCGGAGAGCAACAACGTGTAGCGATTGCTCGCGCTTATGTAAGCCGCCCGGCGATCATCATCGCCGATGAACCAACTGGAAACCTTGACCCAGCCACATCAGTTGGAATTATGAAGTTGCTAGATCGCATAAATCGAGAGGGAACCACAGTCTTGATGGCTACCCACGATGCGGGAATTGTTGATCAGATGCGTAAGCGCGTTATTGAGTTAGATAGTGGCCACGTTATTCGTGACCAAGTGCGCGGTGTCTACGGATACACGGGCTAAGCGGATTTAAGGGGATAGGGTAAATACATGCGCGCAAGATTTTTACTTAGCGAAGTTCGAATCGGTCTTCGTCGTAACCTAACGATGACCTTTGCGGTCATTGTCACTACAGCTATCTCGCTCTCACTTCTGGGCGTCGGCTTGCTCTCTAATTCACAAGTAAATGCAATGAAAGATTATTGGTATGACAAGATCGAAGTTTCGGTCTATCTCTGCGGCACTCTTTCAGAGTCACCAAGTTGCGCTGGCGGTGTAGTAAATGAGGAACAGCGCCTTGGGATTAAGGGTGACCTCGAAGCTTTACCAGTAGTGCAGAGCATTTTCTATGAATCACAATCTGATGCATACACACGTTTCCAGGAGCGCTTTAAGGATTCTGCAATCGCACAAAATGTGACTGCGGATCAACTTCCAGAGTCATTCCGCGTAAAGTTAAAAGATCCAACTCAATATGCCGTAATTGTCAGTGCATTCTCTGGTCGCCCGGGCGTTGATGTTGTCCAGGATCAACGAACTATTTTGGAAAAGTTCTTTAAACTTTTAAATGTGCTTCGCAATGGCGCACTCTTAGTTGGACTTTTCTCGGTGATAACCGCTGGCTTGTTAATTTCAAATACTTTACGTATTGCAGCATTTAACCGCCGTCGTGAAACCGGTGTAATGAAGTTGGTCGGTGCATCTTCCTGGTCAATCCAACTTCCATTTTTACTTGAAGGAATTATTTCTGCGCTAATTGGTTGGGTATTTGCAACTGGTTTGTTGGCGGGACTAAAGAGCGTGGTTGATACAAAGGTTGCACCTTTACTTACCTTTACCAACTTCTTCGGCTGGAATGAAGTTTGGGTTGCCTCTGCTTGGTTATTGCTCGCGGGCTTAGGTGTTTCGACGATCGCATCTCTTGTGACGTTGCGCCGTTATCTCAAGGTCTAAGCGAGTTCTGCCGTGGTGAAAGAGGTCGGTCGCAAACTCATCGCGCAGAATAAAAAAGCACGCCACGATTATTCAATTGAAGAAGTTTTCGAATGCGGGCTTGTTTTAACTGGCACCGAAGTTAAATCTCTTCGCGCAGGCCGCGCGTCTTTGATTGATGGTTATGCCACGGTAGAAAATGGTGAGCTCTGGTTAGCCGGGGTTCACATTCCTGAATACACCCAAGGCACTTGGACTAATCACGAAACAAGACGCAAACGTAAGTTGCTTGTGCATTTACAAGAGATAAAGAAGTTGCATATAAAGATCAAAGAAGGCGGTGTAACGCTCATTCCGTTGCAGTTGTACTTCAATAACGGCAAAGCAAAAGTTGAAATCGCAGTTGCTCGTTGCAAGAAAGCCCACGATAAGCGCGACTCTCTAATGGAACGCCAAGCAAACCGCGAAGTTGAACGCGAAATTTCTCGTCGCCGTTCTGGCAAAGACCAGTAACGCACGCTTAATAATTAGCGATTTTTAAAGCGTCTGTGGGCAGCGATACACTTAGCTCACAACTTAATAGTGGAAATAGCTTTCCACACCCATGGGGGTGAACGGTCTCGACTTTGGTTGTTGAGGCAGGGGAAGCGGGCCGAGGAAGCCAGGATGATCTCGTTAACCAATAACCTGTGCAAAAAATAATCGTCAGTACAACTGCCGATGATCTCACTCTTGCTGCCTAAGCAAGCTCTGTGATCCGTTAACCCAGACTCGCCTTCGATCTGGGACCTAACGCCGACAGAAGGCTTTTCACGGTTGTGGCGTTGCGAACGCGACCGGAGAACAGTTTCGCAAATGAGTTTGTCGAATACTTGTGTGCAAGAGATTCGGAACTGAGAAAACGATAGCCACACTACGCCCGTAGAAGCCCTGTTTTAATTCCGAAGGACCCGGGTTCGATTCCCGGCACCTCCACCAGTTTATTTCTTTCTAAAGAACTCGCGTTTTAATACAAAGATGTTTAAAGCAAATCCAGCTGCTATGAAGAGTCTTGGCCCTAAAGGTATTTGACTAAAGACGAGCATAAAAGAGATAAAAGAACCGGCTAAGGCAATGAGCACAACTAGAACTCTACGAATTATCCAGAGGACCATCTTCTCTTTTGTGTAATTCCAAACCGCTTTACTGGTCAATAAGATTCCGAGCGGACCTGAGAGAAATACAGTGCCCATCAGGATTACTGCCAGCAGAGCGAGTGATTCCATATCCTCAGTTTAGCCTTGTCCAATTTTGATTGAGCGCTGCGAACATAACCATATCTATCTGGCTGCCACTTGCGCGCGTTACTCGCTGTCGCAGAACACCTTCACGCTCGTAACCAGCCGAGATTAAAAGTTTCTGAGAAGCGGTGTTTTCGAAATCAACCGCTGCTTCTATGCGCTTGAAACCTAAAGTATCGAAGCCATATCCAGTCATAATCTTTACCGCTGCAGTCGCAATGCCTTTCCCGCGCATCTTTTCATCCATCCAGTAGCCGATTTCAGCGCGGTGGTTATCAATACTTATTGTGTGAAGCGAGATCACACCTGCGAACACCTTCTCATCGCCAACCCCAAATTCAATTACAAAAGGTATTTCGCGCTGCAATTCAATCGATGCTGGAACTCTCTGAAAGTAATCGAGGGCGTGAGACATTGTGTAATTGACCGGAACCGTTGTGAATCTTGGAATCAATGGGTCTTGGCAGGCCAAATAAATTGCGTTCACATCTTTTTCTTCAGGTGCCCGCAAGGTATATCTGCCGTATTGCAGAGTAGGTATTTCACTTGGCCACCAGATCACCACCTCAGTATGCCTTAACTAGGTATTTAGGAGGCAACGTTTTAAGTTGCAGGTAGTTGAAAGTTCAACTAAAGTTGCGCACACAAAGAAGGAGTCAAAAATGCCTGCAGTTACCGTAAGTGATATCACCGTACTTCCTCGCGTTAGCGATGCGCCGAATTCTCGTGCACGTCGCGTAAAGAGCATTACAACTGCTCCGCAAGGTTTCGAAGGTGAAGGCTTTCCGGTTCGACGCGCATTCGCCGGTGTTGATTTAGCAGAACTCGATCCATTTATTCACTTGGATCAAATGGGAGAAGTTGAATATGCACCAGGTGAGCCAAAAGGAACTCCTTGGCATCCACACCGCGGATTTGAAACAGTTACTTACATTATTGATGGAATCTTTGATCATAAAGATAGCAATGGCGGCGGTGGAACAATCTCTAATGGAGATACGCAATGGATGACTGCCGGCGGAGGGATTTTGCACATCGAAACTCCACCAGAACATTTAGTAATGAGCGGTGGTTTATTTCACGGATTCCAACTTTGGGTAAATCTTCCAGCTGCAAAGAAATGGTCACCACCTGCATATCAAGATGTGCGCGCAAATGATGTTGCACTTTTATCTAGCGCAGACGGTGGATCCTTAATTCGCATTATCGCTGGCGAATTAGATGGACACGTTGGACCAGGAACAACGCAAACACCAATCACATTAATTCACGCAACTGTTGCACCTGGTGCAGAACTGCGCCTTCCTTGGCGTAAGGATTACAACGCACTTGTTTACGCAATCTCTGGCCATGGTTTTGCTGGCGAGGAAGCGCGTCCAGTACAGATGGGTCAGTTAACCGTCTTCGGTGATGGTGACAGCATTGTTATTCGTGCCGCAAATCAACAAGAAAGTCGTTCTCCAAATCTTGAGCTATTCATTCTCGGTGGCCAACCAATTAAAGAACCAGTTGCTTGGATGGGCCCATTTGTAATGAATACCAAGGCCGAAGTACTTCAGGCATTTGAGGATTTCCAAAAGGGTTTACTTGGTTCAATTCCTGCGATTTATAAGGAAGATGCCAAGCGTCCGCTGAACCGTACGGGCAAACTCGGCGGCGAAGTTTTGGACGTTCATAACGCTCCAACTGACCTACAAGAAAACTAGCCAAAAGCGCCCATCGTCGACTGAAAAGATAACTACACAGTCGCCTCTCGGGCACTTTCGGCTAGTTTTAACTCGAAATGTAAGTGGATAGAATGCGCTTATGAACCCGCAGAAAGTACTTCTCTATTACGGCTTTACGCCGATAAGTGATCCTGTCGCGGTTCAACTCTGGCAGAAAAATCTCTGCGAAACTTTAAATTTAAAGGGCCGTATTTTGATTTCCCCAACTGGAATCAACGGCACTGTTGGTGGCGATATTGATGACCTTCGTAAATATGTAAAGAACACTAAGAAGTATCCTGGTTTTAAGAAGATTGCCTTTAAATGGTCACAAGGCACCGGTAATGAATTCCCAAGACTTTACGTTGCAGTTAAGAACGAGCTTGTGGCATTTGATAATCCAGATGAAATTAAAGTTAATGAAAATGGCGTGATTGGCGGCGGAACGCATCTGCGCCCTGAACAAGTCCACGAATTAGTTGAATCGCGTGGCGATGATGTGGTCTTCTTTGATGGCCGTAATCAAAGTGAAGCCAAGATCGGTAAATTTAAAAATGCGATTGTTCCTGATGTAGATACTTCACGTGATTTCGTGCGCGAGATTGAAAGTGGCAAATACGATCATCTGAAAGATAAGCCAGTAGTCACTTACTGCACTGGCGGAATCCGTTGTGAAATCTTGTCAGTTGTGATGAAGAACCGTGGCTTTAAAGAGGTTTATCAGATGGATGGCGGCATCGTTAAATACGGTGAGAAGTTTGGTGATGATGGTCTTTGGGAAGGTTCGCTCTATACCTTTGATTCTCGGATGGCGATTGATTTCTCAACTAAGACCAAAGTCATCGGCGAATGCGAAATATGTCATGCACCAAGCAAGATATTCCGTAACTGCCGCACCAAAACTTGTCACGAATTGATTCTGCTCTGTGACTCTTGCAATGACCTACCCGCCAGCACCAAGTGCACGCACGATAAATCTAAAGTGCGCGATACCGAGATGGTTGGTTAAAGCGCCTTTAGCGCGCTTACAACTTTTGTAAGAGATGCCTTGGCATCACCAAAGAGCAACATTGTCTTTGGATCATAAAGAAGTTCATTCTCGATACCGGCAAATCCTGGGCGCATAGAACGCTTTAGGAATATTACGTTGGAAGCATTTGAAACTTCCAAGATAGGCATTCCATAAATTGGGCAACCAGGTGTTGTCTTTGCCGCTGGGTTTACGACGTCATTTGCGCCGATAACAATTGCAACATCTGTCTGGCCGAATGTTGGATTTACTTCATCCATTTCAGCTAATTGATCGTAAGGTACGTTTGCTTCGGCAAGAAGTACGTTCATATGTCCCGGCATGCGACCGGCAACTGGGTGAATTCCGTACGCAACATCGATACCTTTTGAAAGCATCAAATCTGCTAGTTCGCGCACGGTGTGCTGTGCTTGTGCAACGGCAAGTCCGAAACCAGGAACGATCACGACGCGACGTGCGTAATTAAGAAGAATTGCAACGTCATCTGGTGAACCAGAACGCACTGGACGTTCTTCGCCAGCTGCTGCAACATCTTGTGGCTTCGCGGTAAATGCACCAAACAAAGTTCCGAATAGTGAACGTCCCATCGCCTCTGCCATTAAGCGCGTCAAGATTGTTCCGGATGCACCAACTAGTGTTCCGGCGATGATCAAGAGCGTTGAATTCAGTACATAACCACTTGCCGCAACTGTTAGACCAGTAAAGGCGTTAAGTAATGAGATAACGATTGGTACGTCTGCGCCACCAACCGGAAGAACGAACAAGATACCGAATAACAATGAGAGCGCGGCAAGTACCAATAACGGAGTAGTGCCAAGTGCTGTAACGACCCAACCGGATACGCCAAGTACTGCAGCGAGAGTTCCTGCGATTACAAAGCGACCACCAGGAAATACAACCGGGCGCGTGGTCATTAGCTCTTGCAACTTCATAAAGGTGATGATCGAACCGCTGAAAGATACGCAGCCAACCACAACGGTAAAGACGGTGAAGATTACTTCTGCTGTTGTTGCATCGCTTCCTAAGTTCAAATATTCAACAATCGCCACAAGCGCAGCTGCGCCACCACCAACACCATTAAATAGTGCAACAAGTTGTGGCATCTGAGTCATCTGGACTTTTCGCGCCGCGGGCACGCCAATGATTAAACCAACTGCGATTGCACCAATAATCCACCAAAAGTTGTGGAGCGGAAGCGCATGAGCCTCTGAACCATCACGTGGGGGAGTTACGTAAAGGAAGACAACTAGCGTGGCAATTGTTGCGCCAAGTGCACCAATTAAATTTCCACGGCGCGCAGTCTTTGGATGAGATAAACCTTTAAGGGCGAGAATAAAGCAGACACCAGCAGCGAGTCCGATTAAGTCATACAAAGTGCTGCTCATTGATCTGCTCCCTTCTTACCTTTGAACATTTCGAGCATGCGATCGGTAACGACAAATCCACCGACCATATTTATTGTGGCGAGCACAATTGCAGCTAGAGATAGTCCAAGTTCTAGGTTTGTCTTGCTGTGATCGGCAACGATAATCGCGCCAACCAAAATAACGCCGTGGATCGCATTTGCACCAGACATAAGCGGTGTGTGCAACGTTGAAGAGACTTTAGAAACAACTTCAAAACCCACAAATACTGCGAGAACGAAGATGGAGACGATCGCCATTGCTTCCATTATTTAGCTCCTCCTGCACTTGGGTCGCGACGTTGGCCAGCGTGTGTGACCGCCGAAGCGTTGATGATTTCATCTGCAAAATCCAGGTTTAGTGCAACTGGCACACCATCTTTAGCAGCAGTTGTAAGCAAAGTAAGAAGATTTACAACGTTACGTGAATACAAACTTGATGCGTGGAATGGCAATTGGCTGGGCACATCTTTACCGCCCCAAATACGAACGCCGCCGCTGGTAACAACTACTTCACCTGGCTTTGATCCTTCAACGTTTCCGCCAGTTTCAGCAGCAAGGTCAACAATCACGGTGCCTGGTTCCATTGCATCAATCATCGCTTGTGTCATTAAACGTGGTGCGGTGCGACCCGGAACCGCCGCCGTTGTAATAACTACATGCGATTTTGCAATGTAAGGAGTTAAGAGTTCGCGTTGTTTTGCAGCGCGCTCTTCCGTCATCTCGCGGGCGTAACCACCGGCACCTTCGAGTGATTCAAGTTCTAGTTCAATAAATGTTGCACCCATTGATTTAACTTCATCAGCAGAAGATGGACGAACATCGTATGCAGAAACAACAGCGCCTAAGCGTCGCGCCGTTGCAATTGCCTGCAACCCTGCAACGCCTGCGCCAAGTACTAAAACCTGTGCTGGAGTAACTGTTCCGGCCGCTGTCATCAAAAGTGGGAAGAAACGTGGTGACATTTCAGCACCGACTAATACGGCGCGATATCCCGCGCAAAGAGCCTGAGAAGTTAAGGCATCCATTGATTGCGCACGTGAAATACGCGGAACAAGTTCAAGTGAGAAAGCAGTTGCTTGCGCCTTTACCGCGGCTTCAATTGAATCAACTGCAGTCACAGTAGATAGGAATGAAATTGTTGCTGCGCCTTTTTTCAAAGTTGCCATCTGTGCGGGTGTGAGCGGTTGAACTGAAAGCACGATATCTGCGCTGGCGATGACATCGCCTTTAACAATGCTGGCACCTGCTGCTGCGTATGCGGCATCGGTTCCTTGTGAGTTATCACCTGCACCAGATTCGATTACCACTTCATAACCTAGGCGGGTTAACTTATTGATGATGTCGGGAACAAGCGCAACGCGCTTTTCACCTTCTTTACGCTCTAATGGGACGGCTACACGCATAGACGAACCTTACTTGCTGAATTAATTCCCTGCGAGTTCACCACGAGTGAGGTGATACAGGAGCGCTTGAATTGTTGTGCGGCGGTGATAAGCCTCGCGCCAAATTACAGATTTCGGCCCGTCGATCACGGAGGCGGCCACTTCTTCGCCGCGATGCGCTGGTAGGCAGTGCATAAATATGGAATCACTTGTAGTTAGTGACATTAAGGTATCGGTAATTGCAAAAGGTGCCAGCACTTTAATTTTCTCGGCGCGCTCTGACTCTGGATCTCCCATAGACATCCAGACATCGGTGTAGAGCGCGCTCGCACCTTTCGCAGCCGCCTCTGGATCATTCGTCACTTCAATAGTTGCACCAGTCTTCTTGGCAATTGCTTGCGCCTTAGAAACGACATCCGCGCTTGGTGCCCATTTACCTGATGGAGTTGCTGCAACCACGTGCGCACCCATGATTGCGCCCATAGTTAACCAAGCGTGTGACATATTATTTCCGTCACCTAAGTAAACAAATTTACGCCCTTTAACATCGCTACCAAATGTTTCACGAATTGTTAACCAGTCGGCCAGCAATTGAGTTGGATGATCATCATCTGTTAAAGCGTTGATTACCGGAATAGATGCGCTTGCACCGAGCTCGTCAACATCGGATTGTGCAAATGTGCGAATGATTAAAGCGTCACAATAACCACTAATTATTTTTGCAGTGTCGGCAATTGTTTCACCGCGACCAAGTTGTAACTCGTCGCCTCTAATAAAAATAGGTGTTCCGCCAAGATGAGCAACTGCTGTCTCTGATGAAAGCCTGGTACGAGTTGATGGCTTGGTCATATAAATTGCAACGCTTTTCTGAGCCAATGCATCTTTGGAGCGCAATGGATTCTTCGCAAAGTCAGCCGCGGTATCGAGAAGCAAATCGACATCAGCGCGCGATAAATCAGCGGTGCGTAGCAAGTCCTTCATCTTCAAATTCTACCTGCAACCACTATCCTTTCGGGTATGGGTATTTTTCGTAAGAACTCTCCTGGTTTAGAAGGAGATACCGACCTACTTACCCGCCCAGAATTACAGGAAGACGATGGTGGGCATGATCGCTTCTCCCATTATGTGAAGAAAGAAAAGGTCGTTGAATCTGCAGTAACCGGCAAATCGGTGCGAGCTTTATGTGGCAAGAAGTGGATCCCATCGCGTGATCCTGAGAAATATCCAGTCTGCCCAGTGTGTAAAGAAATCTATGACGGACTCAAAAATAAAACTCCTAAAAAATAGAAAATCATTAACCGCATCTTTGGCTTTATTTGCCATTTTGTTGACTCTATTCACATCCAATCCTGCAAGTAGTGCAAACCAACCGCGCAAAATTCTGACTGGTTGGATTCCATACTGGTCAATTAAAACCTCGCTTCCAGCAGTTGTTAACAATGCTGATCTCATCAAGGAAGTTATGCCATTTTGGTATACCTTAAAATATAATTCAAAAGCGAAAGCGGCTTTTGTTGAAAATTTATACGCTCCAGCAAATCCGAGTGTGCCGATTGCAAATCCACTTGCAACGCTGCGCGGCGCAGGTTTCCAGATAATTCCAACAATTACTGATGGTATGGATAAATTAGTTCTCTCAAACTTATTAGCAACTGCAGCTAATCGCACAAAGGTTGCGCAAACCATCTCAAATTTTGTGACAACTAATAACTATGATGGAATTGATCTAGATTTTGAAGGCTTTGCATTCGTTGATGGTAATAAAACGTGGGCAAAAACCGCCCCGCTTTGGGCGGCTTTCGTTAAAGAACTCTCGGTTCTTTTGCACGCGAACAAGAAAATACTTTCGGTTTCAACGCCTTATAACTTTAATCCTGCGGAAAGACAGAAGGGCTACACCGTTTACGCTTGGCCGCAAATTGCACCATATATAGATCGTTTAAGAATTATGACTTATGACTATTCAGTTGCAAAGGTGGGACCTATTGGCCCGATTGCGTGGACTGAAAAAACAGTTGCATATGCCACTTCCATAATGCCGGCATCAAAAGTTTATGTTGGCGTTGCAGGCTTTGGTCGAGATTGGGTAACAAAAGTAGAAGGAGTGTGTCCGGCACCCTTTGCAAAAGCGATTAAAGCCGGTGCTAAAGCTGCGACATTTGTAATGCGCGATGCCGCCTCCCTTGCTGCTAGCTACAACACAACGCCAGTCTTTGATGCAAAAAATGGCGAAGCAACCTTCACATACACAAAGTCATATGAAGGAACAACTGCTGCCGGTCTCTCAACGGTTTGCACTGCAACACGAACCGCTTGGTACCAAAATGCGCAGAGTTATAAAATGCGCGCCGATTTAGTTGCAAAATACAAGCTCGGTGGAATGACCGCCTGGACTCTTGGCATGGAAGAGCCGTTGGCGATGGATTCGGTCCGCCAAACTGCAATAAATATTGCACCCGCGAAGGTATTGAGCACATTAACAACAGATAAAACATCTTCTCTGTATGCACGCGCGATTAATCTGAGCGGACTAGTAACGCTGGAAGACACTTCGCCTGTCGCAGCGATATCAGTACGCATAGAAGGAAAGAGCTCTAGCGATGCAACTTGGCGCTTACTCGGAACGGTAAACACCGGCGCTGATGGCAAATTTGTCGCTCCAATTTTATTAGGCAAGCCAACCAGCATTCGATTAGCAACAGATGGAACGTGGGAGCGCGCTGAATCATTAAGTAAAGAGATAGCAATTCAAATTGATCGAACAATGTCATTAAGCGCGCCGGCAACAGTTAAGAGCGGTGCACCATTTGCAATCTCGGGTGTAGTTCGCCCACGGGGTGCAGGCGCGACGGTCTCGCTTATGAAATATGTCGCTGGAGCATGGAAGAGCGTTGCAACTGCAACTACCGATGACCAAGGTGGCTTTACCTTCTCCATCAACGGTGAAAAGCGTTCCATTGTGCGCTACCAAGTCCTTGTTCAAGGTGATGCAATTTGGCGGCAAGTAGCCGCTCCAGAGTTCTCTATCATTATCCGGTGATGGTTAAGACAGATACCAAAATCGAAGAGGAGATCCGCGCGATCTTCTCTGGCGATACACCTTGGGTAACCATTGTTTGGGACGACCCAGTAAATCTAATGACATATGTAACTTATGTATTAATGGAGCTATTCGGCTTTTCCAAAGCAAAAGCACAGGAATTAATGATGAAAGTTCATACCGAAGGCAAAGCGGTAGTTTCAACTGGTAGCCGCGAAGAAATGGAACACGATGTTGCACGGCTGCATGAATATGGACTCTGGGCAACGCTGCAGCGCGGTGATCAAGCACTATGACATCAGAGGGATTTAAACGCCACGGTAGCAATTCATACATCGCAGAATTTGCACAAAATGAACGAGAGATTTTAATTAACCTGGCCGAGCAGATTATTGAACTGCTCGCCGAACGCGTTGATCATGGCCACGAAGATCCACTGGCAGCAATGGTTGGGATAACTTCACACGATTCTCCACCAGAAGATGAAGTGCTGCATCGCTTACTTCCAAATGCATATCAAGATCAGGCTGACTCAGCAGAATTTCGTCGTTACACCGAATCAA
>Ga0315905_10003459_pt1 | contig 16304 bp, 29 predicted proteins | sample LakEriMetagenome_5_FD_203522 | JGI IMG/M metagenome (GOLD analysis project Ga0315905, IMG submission 203522) | Freshwater fungal communities from buoy surface, Lake Erie, Ohio, United States - Buoy 4 MA121 | ecosystem: Environmental > Aquatic > Freshwater > Lake | place: USA: Lake Erie, Ohio... | reverse complement strand
CTTTAACGAATGTAAGTTCAGTAATTTCTGCATCTCCTTTACGTTCTAACTCTTTAACAATGGCATTAATTGTCCCATCGTTTACAAGTTCATTCTGTATCTGACTAATGCTTTTTGCCATTCTTTACGCTTTGCTCCTTATCAAGTTCTGCCTTTGCTTTAATGTAGGATAAATCATTTAAGAAATTGATGGTTGATAATTTAAAGGATTGCTCAAGTGTAATTTTTTCATGCTCTGCAACCAACTTGCATTGGTAAATCCATCCATACTGTCGCATAAAACTTGAAGTATCATCTCTGTTTGCCCCTCTGTCATCTTCATCTTCTTCGTGTCCTTTTTCAAATAATCCTGAGAAACTTTTATCCAAGTTCTGAATACAAGATAAAAAAAAACCACGCTACCCATTACATCAACAATAGAAGCAGTTAGTAAGTCATCTGCATACTCATCATGTTTATTTGCTTGGTACTTGTTATCCTTCCATCCAAATATGGTAAACCTTTGAGGTATGACCATTGAGGCAGCAATCTTGTGTATGTTACCTGCAAAGTCACCTGAGAAGTATTTAGTCTCAATGTACCTTGCTGCTTCAATGTCCTTAATATTGTAATTGCATCGGTATCTCTTGCCCTTTACCTTTATGAAGTCAACCTTGTTAACTGGTACATCAGTTTTTAAAAACTCAATCTTTTTAGCAAGTTTGATTGTCTTGTTTAAAGGTAGGTTCATCACTTCGGTTTCTGTCTTGCCTGTGATTATAGAGATAACCTTTATTGATACTGCTTCTAAGTCCTCAGATTCAGATTGAGTAAATAGTTGCATCAATTGTTGCCATTGGAAGACTGTTACGTTGGACCAATTCATAATGTTAAATAGTTTAAATGTGGTTTAGTGTATAAGGTAATCTTAATCTACTCCCGAACAAGGTTATGAGGGAAGTTGGTCAGAACAGAAGTTGCCCCCTACCCCCAATAGGAAACAACTACTGACCATCTACTCCGTCACATAGGTAATCGGGTTAGTCGGCTGAAAAGGGAAAAAGTTACATCCTTCTTTTCATTTAACAGATTTAAACTCCTTGAATTCAGAACTTTGAGAGGTAGGCGACTACTTGCAGGTCATCCAAAGTTAGGTAAAAAAAAGAACCCACACTGGTAGAGCAGGTGGGTCTAATTGATGCAGGTTTGCATGAATCAAACCCGAAACATACTCTACTATCTTTCGGATTGACTTAGCAAAAATACTAAATATTTTAGATAACTAACTTTTTTAGGAAACTTTTTTTAAGATGCAAGATATTGCTCATAAAGTTTTTGAGCAACTGCTCTACCGCCTTGAGTTGTTTTAGGCAAGTAGTACTTTGTAGGTGCAATTTTCTCAATTAACCTCATTACTTCTAACTTGGTCATCTTGCTGATTTCTTTAGTTAATGCGATTTTAGTGTTCATGTTTTGTGATTTGTTTGGTAAAAATACAAATTAAATCAATACTGCAAAACTTTTTCTTATTTATTTTAAAAAATAAATTAAAAAAGGGAGGCGAACCTCCCTGATTGATTTAATCTACTTTTGAGCAAATTACTTCTGCAATATTCCCTCTGCCAACAGTTATTATCTTATACTTTCCGCTAACGCTTTGACCATCAAAGTCAATGCAATCATTGTAGTTTTCGCTGATTACCAAGTAGTTGCCTACTTTTTTTGCGTGTGCGTATGCTTGGCACTTGTAACCATTTACATTGGTGTAGCATTTAACTCCGTATCTTACTATCCTGCTTTGTGAATCCTTCTGTAAAATTTTCATTGTGTTTGGTTTAATTGTGATTTGTTACACAAAGATAAACAATAAATCAATACTGCAAAACTTTTTCTCAATTATTTTAAAAAATAATTTATTTAGGCAAAACTATACCTTCCACTCCCGACATTCTTTTGGAGGTGCTGCCAAGCAAGGGAAAGAGATACCACGCAGTCATCGTGGAATCCTTGAGGTGCGGAGTACTTTACCCCAAAGGAGGTGTACTGATACTCAAAGATTTCAAGTTCATCTACGATAGGACCGCTTGGAAAGGTTATTTTCCTTTGATGAATAGCGGAGGCAAGACCCTCCATAAGCATTTGCTTACTTGTACTGCTAAACTTGTACCCTTGAACATCAAGACCCTCCCTTTGCATATCCTCAAAGATTGGGTCGCCTACCCCCGTAGAATCCATCAGGATAGGTGCTTTAGGTAGATTGACAATATACTCCTTTGTTTGCCTCCAATCCCTTTGGAAGCGTTCGTAATGACATACAGAACCATTCTTGTCAAGTCCTATTACCACAGTCCAGTCTACCGCTTTGGCAAGGTCAATCCCGTAACAGGCAACTTGATTGGTAGACATCGGGAAGATGCATTGGCGAATGTAAGCAGACCCGAAAGGATTGGCAGCATTCTCAGCAGGGTTTGCCATATACTCTTGCTCAAAGACCACCTCAGGCAGTTGCATCCTTGCACTATCAACCTCACTCTTGTCTATGTAAGGATTGTCATAGGTGCTAAACTTAAACGATTGCCAATCTTCCTCCCCTCCGTTACCTTTCATAAACAATGAGTAAAAGTAGTTCTTCCCCTTTGGAGTTGAGAGGAACAATGCCTTGCCCTTGTAATCTGTTAAGGTAGGTCTGATGCTATTTAACCAACCGCCCTCAAGGTCAGGGATAAAAGATGCCTCATCAATGATGCAAAGGTGAAACTTCAATCCTCGGAGATTATCTAACCTTTCACCCGTGAAGAATCGGATTGTGCCACCAGTGATGAAGGTAATGACCAAGTCTGCCTCATTCTTTTTGTAGATTTCATTGGGTAGCATATCCAACAACTCCTGAAAGAATATCTTACCAAGTTGGTAGGTTGGTGTAATGTATGCCACCCTCTTGCCCTCAATGCCACTCTCTAAGGCGATTGTCTGACTGATTAAGGACTTGCCAAACCTTCTACCTGCCATCATCACGATAAACCTTTTATCGCAGTCTATGACCTTCCTTTGGGCATCGTGTGGATTGTAAAGTTTTACGTTAGCGGTCACGAGTAATCTTTATCTCACTTACCTCATGCTTGTTCTCAGTCTTCTCAACCAAGTTGTTCAATCTTTGCGTAATTGAAGGATTATAGATACCTGCCATGCCTCCCTTTATTTGGTCATCCCTGATTATTCGCCTTATATTAGAGCAGATGGTACGAAAATCCTCGTATGCTCCCTCCAAATTGGCAAAATACTTACCCAAATCCGATATAATCCCTTGCTTAAAGCAGTATATCTCAAACCCTTCAAGGGTATATGGAACTTCTTTTTCCCTTACTACTGGTTTCGCCATACCTCCGACCCAATCCTTAACCTTGATTGGATTTGCTTTGGTATGTTCGCAATACTCTTGAAAGAGTTGATACATCACCTCGGGTGATTCTATTGCTTTAGGTCTTCCTTTACCTTTCTTCTTTTCCATTACTTTAGTTTTGTAAGTACCCTATTATGCACCAAGTTAAGTTCATGCTTCCATTGTTCTGTCTGTCCTTCCCTTGGGAGGAACTGGTCTACTGCGTTTGATACAGATTGAATCCCTGCGAAGTAACCAAATGGCATCGGGATTGCATTATTGCAGTCATCAATTACAAGTGTTCCCCCTACCTTTAGGATTGGCAAGTAGTTTTTGAGGTCTGCCATTACTACCTCATAAGTATGTCCTCCATCTATGTATAGGACATCAGGAGGATTCTGTGAGGCAAGATGCACTGCATTTGGATTGGTTGAATCTAAACGAATAAGTTCATAATCTTCAGATATTTTAAACGTGCTATGCAGTTTTATGATGTCTGCTTCATAGTCCGATTCCCAATGCCCATCGGATGTGTCAAGAGGTGTGATTCCGATTCGCCTAACCTTTTTGCCGTGTCTATCCGCTAATATCCGTATCAATCCGAGAATCTGACCTCTAAAGACCCCAATCTCCATAAAGGTAAACTCTTTAGGCATTCTTGCGACAATATCATTCCACATCCAAATAAAACATCTTTCACCGAATCCGAAAGCGTTTGCTTCAATCCAGTCCCGATACTCTTTAAGTTCTTGGTCCGCATTAACCTTGTCGGTATATTCCTTTACAATCCATTCCATCATAATAAGTAAAATTTGCTCATGTCAGTCTTGCCATTCCCGTGAATGAACATAGGGAAGGTATGGGTCTTATTGTTATATAACCTATTGTAAGTTAGTGTAAAGTCACCTTCCACCTCAAACGCAACAGATTGAAAGATATTGCAGTAATCAAGTCCTATCTTGTCAGGCATTGCAAGGAAGCGTTCTGTGTACCATCTTTGGTCATCATCCTCAAATCTCGGAGGATTACTATTGTAAACACTAATGAAGTGTTCCTTATTGCCGTATATCTGCCCACTGTTTAGAAACTTCCACTCGTGATTAACCACTGGAAACATTCCCATCTTATGCGTATCAGGATAGCACCCTTTCTCAGATGATACTATCATAGGTAAGTCCTTCTTTTTAAACTTAAACTCATGGGGACTTGCTATACAATAATTATCATAGGCATCAAGGTAAATGAAGTCATCTATATCGGTTGAGCATAGATACTCATAAAGTCCGATTATCTTTGTGCCAAACCCTTTCCACTCCCTTACGATTGGATGATAGGACCATCCGTGTTGCTTTAAGGATTCCTCAAACTTTAACCAACCTGCGTGATTCGGATTGTCAAGTGAAACTATTACTTTCATTGAAAAGGATTGTAGTATATTGGTCTTGTTCCTTTATAATACTCATGGGTCATCTTGATTACCTCTTGGGTTACTTCCGCACTATGCTTCTCTTTCCACGTTTGGTATTCCGTTTCCCCTTTATCTATGTGGTCAATCTCAATGTGAGGCAAGAACACATTCCACATACCTGCAACGGTTGACCTATGTGATGCAAGGACATCATCATATCCATAGAGGTTAGGTTGGCAAAGGTAACCTATTTTGTCAAGCAAAGCGGAGGAGTACATTTGGCAAGTACCGATAATATGATGGCACTTCTCTACTATTATCCATCTTTGACCTGCGAAGTGTGGTAGCATAATTAACTCACTTCTCCAATCAGGTAGTGCGTGATTCGGTTCTTCCCAACAATCTTTTCTCTTCAGTCCAACAATGCCAATCTTAGGTTCACGTTCAATTGCCTCCACCATTTCCTTCACCCAATCAACATTGTCTATAATTACATCATTGTCCATCTTTATGCAGTGCTGACCTGGTTTTCTATGCTTCCAAGCAAGGTTAATCGCTTCTGCCGTTCCAATGTTCTCTACATTGGTTATTACATTTACAAAACCATCTGCTGCATATTCTTTTATGATTTCCTTAGTTGCTTTGCAAGAGTTATTATCTATAATACAAAACTCATGGTCATAAAAGATATGCTGAAAATGTAATTCATTTAGCACCTTTTCTGTAAGTTCTGACCTTTTGTTTTCTTCAGTGTCATGCACTGCCATTGCGATTAGTACCTTATCCATTGCCTTTAGTTTTTGTGTTCTTTTCCTTTGGTTTCTTGTAAGAATATTTACCCCCTGCAAGTATTGCGGTCCATACCTCAGTCGCCTTCTCTTTTGTATCGTATATACACTGACCTGACCCGATGCGATACTTTCCGTTGCTGCATTTAATTACTGGCATAATGCTTCAAATATTTGTGTTCTTAATTTATTTACCTTAATCAAGTCAAAGTTCTCCCTGCACCATTCCCCGTTGGCAATCCCCATCTCCTTTCTATAAATAGCATCTTTGACAAGTTTTTTAATATTTGTAAACCAATCGGATTGATTGTTTACGGGAATGATATATTTACAATCTGCATAAGGTTTCACGTTAGAACAGATTACAGGTGCATTCTTAGTTGCTGCCTCCAAGACCTTGAGGTTGGACTTCATAGAGTTGAACTTAGAATCTACCAAAGGAACAAGACAAGCATCTGCCTCATTATAAAAGTTCATGTATTGGTCCACTGGTAACGCACCCCGTATGTAACCATCAACCTTGAACCCACAGAGATAGTCATTAATCATTCTGCCCCATACCTCTGATACGTTCTTGTCTTCCGAGTAACCGCAAAGGATAAAGGTTGAGTTATTCTTTACCATTGAATCACCTGCCACCCTTTTCATCGGATTCTTGAGGATTGCGATATCCTTTTCGTGTGTTACCGAACCTGCATAAACAAAGCGGACTTTATCTGATTCAGTCTTTACATCCGTAAACTGGTCCTCTCCGTATGGTAATGCGTTTGGTATTACTATCCATTTATTGTTAAGTTCATCAATCTGAACCGCTAAATCATTGTTAGAGCAAGTTACTATATCTGCCACCTTGATATGGTCAATGACCTTTTGAGTAGGATATTTGCCGTAAAGGATATGCCATGCATCTAAGTTCCAATAATCATCCACATCAACTACCAACTTGAATCCGTACTTCTCCCTTAATCTTACAACCTCATCAACCTCCATCCCTGCTATGTAACGATTGATAAAAAGTATGTCATACCCTTTCTCAAGTTCTTCTTCGGTAAGTACATCGGTCATCATTGCGTAATCCTTCGGCAAGTAGATTAACGGATTAAATAAACGATGAAAAGATACCCCCGAGTTTCTTTGACCGACTGTTATGATTCTCATTGCTTATTTTTAAATGGTCTGCCTTTCTTTTTCGGTACTTGTACAGATTCTTGTACAACTTCAGCATCAAGCAACTTGGATGCTTGGTAAGAATCCCAATAGTTGCTCAAGCGTTTGATCATGTCCGCTACACAGTTAGCACACCAACTTGTCAGAATAAAACCACTATCAAGGTATCTGCGATAAATCTGCTCATATCCTACAAGAATATGCAATGGGAGGTTCTTCATAAACCCAATCTTTACGCATTCAAAGTTGTAGATGTTTTCTTCTATAAATTTTTCATCTTCCTGTGTCATTGTGATTATTTTTTAAAGAATATGTTATTCATTAGGTTACGGAATAGCGGAGCAGATACCCCTGCGACAAATGCCACCAAAACGCAATTAAGGACCATTACGGGCAAGAAGTACAAAGCAATGGCAATGTATACGGAAAGGCACATATTGCAGTTAAATGGTTTAAAATTGACCTTTAACTTCTCAGGTAGTCTTGCCATATCAATAATGTAAAAAACGGAGAAAAGTGATGCGATAACAATTTTAAAAAGTAACATGGTTTTTGATTTTATATTTAAGTAATGTCTTTGTCTTCTTAATTGTCTTCATAAGGGAACGATATGGGATGCCAGTGTCCCGTGAAAGGGACATTATGTTCTGTCCATTCTCGGAATATAGTCTAAGGATTTCCAATTCATACCAATGCAGAATCTTTAAAGAATTATTTAGTTTTACAGTTATCTCATCGGTTTGGATGGTATCACTTATATCGGGTGCATCGTGTTTCTCGGTCCATTCGGTAAACACCCTGCGGAACTTATTAAAGAAAGTTGACCTATCGGACTTTATCATTGAGAGCATTGTGCGGACCAAGTAGAACTTCAAGAATCCACCCGTATGCATTGACATAAACTTTACCTCATCCATCTCACAAAGTACCATAAACATCTCTTGCCTCAAGTCATCTTGCAACTCAAAAGGTTGCATCTTCTTGATGGCATTATCTATATCCTTGTCGGTGTATAGACCTGCTATGATATCGTTCTTTGTCAGACCCATTCGTTAAGTTCGGGGATGCCCTTGTTATCGGTTGCAAGGTAACACAATGCTCCTGCATTTTTTGCCCTATTGAGAAAAACTATCTGATAGTCGCTAAGTTTATCCTTAATTGTTTTAACCTCACAATAGACCGCCTTACCCGTTGACTTACAGAATCCCGTTATATCGGCAACACCTCTCTCCCCAATGAACTTTCTGCCAGGTACGGATAGATTATTATTTCGCCAAACATAGTAACCTTTGGATTCGAACTTGATTAATGCAAACTTTGTAATCATTCCTGCCGTTAGGTCCATATTGATTAATTTTACCCCCATTGTTCTGCCATTGCTTTTGCTACTAAAGGAAACCTAAATGACCTTGCTACCATCCTGTCATCATTTGTTTTAGAATCAGACAATCCTTTATAAAACCACATAGGTTGCCTTTTCTTTACACCTTTCTTTGATATAAACTCATAAAATTCACCTTTATCTACTGATTCTCCAAATAACGGAGCATCATAATGAGTTGCTACCAATTTTCTTAAACCTTTTAACCACAAGCAAGTTGTTTTTTGAGCAGCATGACCAAAATGGTATGGATGAATAATTTGGTCTGGTTTTCTATATATTTTGCTCATTATTCCAACGGGGTTCTCAATACAAACTTTAGGAATAATAGTCTTTGTAAATAAAGTGAAAAAATCAATTGCTGATTGTTGCCTACCATCTTCTCTTTTTTTAGCGAAATGCATTGCACCGCTAACTGCTAAATGTGTGCAAGGTGGATGTGCTATCATCATGTCCCAAGAATCTGACAATACTTTGTTTACATCATCTTTTATGTGCCATTCAGGATGACCACCACTACAATCTTTTAAATCGCAACTATATGCTTCGTGACCTTTTTCTCGGAATGCTTTGCACATTATTTGTGATTCTTCACAAGCGATTAATATTTTCATTTATTGTGCTTTTAAAAGTTTATCAAAGTAATCTGCTACCGCCATCCGATAGCATTGATGCTCCATGTAGTCATCATCCTTCATCTTGTTTCTTATGTCTATCTTGTCCTGCCTTGACCCTTCAAATAATTTCTCATTCATTGCCTTTAAAACCTTATCATAGGTATCATCAACTTCTACAATTATTTTGCCTTGCTTATGAAGGATATGGAACACATCCACCCCGAACACGATGCTATCCCAAATCCTAAACTTTTTAAAGCAATCAAACGCAGTTTCTATCTTTTCGTCATCCGTGATGAATCTTGGTTGCCAATTAATATTCTCAACTGGTTTAATCTCATTAAGTTTCTGCATACCATACCTTGCGAATGACCTGAGCAGTCTATGAAGATACAAGACTGAAAAGTTCTGATAGGTTTCTGCTTCCATATCAAGTTTTCCCTTACTTGCTAAATCAAAAGCAAGGGATAACTCACCGAATTTAATATTCGGGTATTCCTCAACGATTGACTTATACATAACCGATAGTTCCTCTTTGTTTGGTATCTTATCTCCCTTGATGCCAAGTTTATGCATACCCCTAATAAGTTCATCAACCACAAGAGCAATGCTTATAGTGTTTAACTTTTCCGATGACCTTGCAAGTTTAAAACGTTCCAGGTCCAGTTGCTCGGAGTCTGTCAATCTCGGAGAAGTAGTCATGGTACTCGTTTCGTTTCTCATTATAGATGTCAAAGTTTGACTTAGTGCTTGTTCCATTTTTATTAAATTTTTTATCGTTTCTAATCCAGTTTCTTATAGCAGATTTATAATCTTTCATTTTGTTTTTACCTACCATCCATCCGTTGGATGTATAGAAGTCAAAAAATGTTTCTGCAAGTTCAGGTCTTTCCTTTTCAGCAAAGTAATCCTCAACCATTTCCATCGTAGGTATAATACTATTATTCTTTATATTAATATTACTATTAACCTTTATATTATCTTTTCGGTTTTCAATGGGAGGTATCATGGAATTCAATGGGAGGGTATCATTGTTTTCCATCATAGGTATATCGGTTTCCAAAGGGAGGTGCTTATCTAAAATTAATACCAATACTCTTTGCTCAACTTGCTTTTTATCATTTCGGTAAATAATCCTTCCAAAGTAACCTTTCTTTTCAAGGTCAGATATTAATTGACTAACAGTAATTTTACTGACATTTAAACAATCTGCAAGGTAATCGTTTGATGCAAAGCAGTAACCTTTGAGGTTGGAAAGACTTGACACTAACCCGATTAATAGTTTTTGTGTACTATTAATATCCTTGCTCATTAAGTACCTGCAAGGGATAACTGCTGCCCAGTTATGATTTTCTTTCATAATAAAAAATACCTTAAAAAGATTCGGGTGGAACAGGTCTGCTCTTGCAAACCTCCGAATCTCTCTAAGGTATTAATAATTTTTAAATGCTCTTGATGTTCCACTATCAAGTAGTCCAAATATAACTTTTTATTTAACATCTTGCAATTTTTTCTTTATTCGGACCGCATAAGTTTTGCCATCATTTCTGCTTATAACCTTGCGACCTATCTGCCTCAATTCGCTAATTTTATTTGGAGGATATCCCATAAAGTTACAAACGCATTTACCTGACCGATAGGCGACCGCATTTGCTCTGCGTTCTTCAATGTCCTCAATGGATAAATCATAAACAAGATACTCAACTGCGTTCTCAAGATGATAGGTTATGTCCCTCAAAACTTTGATTTTATTAGTGAAATAATGGTTGCACCCATATAAAAACAGACCGCCAATGGTACAGAGATAAGGATAAAGTAAATAATTTGCACTACCCTCATAAGTCCATTTTTAATCTGTCCTGTGGTATTCCGTAAGTTGGTCCATGTCCCAAGTCTACAAGGTTGCCATCATTAAATAAGTCATTACCTGGGAAGAATCCTTTGAACTCATAAGTAGGAAACTCACCAACCATCAAAGCATAATAGTCGGGTATTGACCTTGATTTCCAAACACCAACCAAAAGCATTCCGTTTGTTTTCTTTGTGGTCTTTACATCTATGTAACCATGACCATTAATATAGCAATCAAAAGGGATAGGATGGTCAATGGTCATGTCGGGGTAAATGTTTTTTAATTTGCAAAACGCAAACTCCCCACCCGTGCCTTCAAGGTTAATGAGAAGGTCATCACCTCCCCCCATCTTGTAGGACTTGCTTCCTCTATCTATATTGTTATTGTGCCTTGCCAGTGCGATTCCCCTAACGATTTCTTGCTCGTAGTTGTCTAATGTGATTTGCATAACGATTGCTTTAAGTATGGGTGAGGTTGATTTAACCCCACCCGTGTGATTAATTCAGAATGGCAAGTCTTGAGGTTCTTCTTGCTTTGAAGGTCCACCTGCTGCCATAAACTTGGCATTCCCAATGATTGTACCTTTAAGACCTTTCTCCCTTTCTTCCTTTGTGATGGATTCAACTATAAAACCATTATTCCCGTATTGGTCCACCTCTTCCTTGAGGAACAACGTTGCGGACAAATATTGTCCTTTTTTACCCTTGTAGAGTCTTTTAGCGTCAATTTTACTTACGTCAATGTTTAAACTAATTAACTTTTGCATATTTGTTTTTATTTACTGAGTTGAATTTTGAAGGTTGAAGTTACTGACTTAATTGGTAGGTCGCCCTTGTGGTAGGTCTTTTCTTTGTCCTCTATTTCCTTCTGCTTTTCCTTTAGCATCATAATCTGCTCTTCAAGTTCCAACCAACCTGGGAGGTCTGAGAAGTCATACTTTACCGAATCCATCTGCGATACCGATGCACCAAGTACCTCTGCCTTTCCTTTAGGATGCTTCATAAGTTCTGCAAGAACATTCTCGGTTATTCGGGTCTTAACCGATTTGACAAGTTGTTCTAAACCATTGAACTTGATTGCCAGTTCTAAAGGGTCAAGAAGTCCTTCATTAACTTGCTCTTGGATTGCATCTGCCATAAGTTCAATGGCAAATTTTGTAAAAGCAACATCTCCCACCCTTGTGATTATTTCATTAACCTTTAAGTAACTCATTTTTTCTTGTTTTTAATTGTTCTTTTATAAATGTGTTGGTTTCAATCTTATGCTTGTTTGCATCGTAGACCGCTTTGAGTTCTACAATGTTACTCGCCTTCTTGATGGCAATGGCAAGTCTTCCAATGGTCAACTCGGCATCTTCCTCAATAACCTCAACCGATTCCACCTCCATTTGAGGCAATGCTTCTACCATTGTTTGCAGTGCTACTGTGGATGCATTAGGGATGGTTTCTGCCTCTGATTCATCAAGAACACCCAATCCCAAGAGGTCTAAGGTTGCCCTCCGTTTTGCCTTCGTTTCTGCCTTCATAATGGCATTAGCATACATCTCACCTTTAAGTCCTGCGATGTTTACTGCACCGATTGATTCGGTACACCTCCCATCGGGAAGGGATGCTTTAGATGTTACAATGTAAACCCCTGCATCTGCGTTGGTATCTCTGCTTGTAATCGTGTGAGAAACTTTGTGCAGTTTGTTTAGTTGTTGAGTTCCTGACCTTGTGCAGTAGAGGACTTCCTTTCCGTTAAGTCTAAGGATGTCAAAAGGTTTGGTAAATGGGTCAAGTCCCATCCTTTCGCAATATCCGTTATAATACCTTACTTTGTCGTTTGCCGACAGTTTGGATAAGTCCCCCTGTAATATCAACTGGTTCGCAATAGAGGCTTGTTGGTCCTGATTCTTGTTCTGTGTCATTTTGTGATTTTGTGTGATAAGGAAAAGGTTTTTCTATTCTAAATGGTGTTGTATTTTCCATAAATGATTTATGGGTAATGTAGATTTCCCAATCTCTTATGGACTTTAACCCATAAAAATAATACCATTGATGCCGTTGACGTTCTATTGATTCGTGGCATCTCAAAGGGAATGAAGTTGCTCGGACTTCGCCACGGACCTCAAGGGTCATTTCTATGCGGTCATAGTACATAGTCGGCATAGTATTCGTGGTCATAATCTCCATCCATCTTGAAGGTAAAAGCATCCATACACTTCTGCTCTACCAACTCATAAAATGCTGAATGGAACTGCGGAAGGATGTTTATGCAATGATACCCTGGGATAAGCATTTCCCGAACTTGAACATCAACGTAATCAACTCCATCGTTGATGGTTGCCGTTACCATAATCATAATGTCTGCGATGCTGACCTTTAACCATTCCGCAGGTATGCGGACATTTGTTGTGATTTGTTTTTTCATTGTTGTGATTTGATTTGATTTAAAGTTAATTAATTTCTTTCAATACTTGAAATAATTTTTGCATTGTTTTTAAATAAACTTTTCCAGTCTTTTCTGCTCGGTTAACTGTTGCCAATGAGATTCCCGATAGTTCTGCTAACTTTACCTGAGTTACTTCTTTTGCTCTTCTCGTTCTTCTAAGTTCTTCCTTTGTCATTTTATTGTTTTGATTATTAAAAAATTCTGTATAAATCCGAGTAAATATCTTTTTTATTGCTCTTGATTTCCTTCTCACACGCTTTGCATCTGTGTGCGTGTTTATCCTTCGTTCCCATGTTTTTATTGAATTGCTCTAAAGGTTTCTCCTTCTTACAATAAGTGCAGGTTTTCATTTTCTTCTTTTTTTATGAATTCATCTATCTTTTGGATGTACCTAATCAGACAAGCATCAAAACCTCTATTCCAATCTGTGCGTTCTTTCCATCCGTAGTCAAGTTCTTGCTGAAGGTATTGCTTAAATTCTTCTAATGTTTTCGGATTCATTGTTCTTCGTTTTCAGGTAAAATAATAGACTTAACGTAACCCATTAATCTGAACTGCTCAACAGTTGCTTGAAGGTGTTCTACTGCTTCGCCTGAATAAATCATGGCATCAATTAACTCGCCAATGAGTTTATGGCGTTCGTAAGTGTTTAGGTCGCCCCATTTAGGCATTGGCATTTCGGACATAGTGATTGTGTTTTAATTGTGATTGTGTAAAGTGATTTGCATAATCTGCATTTTACCCATATAGGTTGCAGTATCTTTTTGGTGTTCATTATCTACAAAATTGGTCTTGAATCTGACCGACTACCCAAAGCATGGCGATAATTGTTGCCCAAGTGATGATTGTTTTTGGTTTCATATTATATCATTTCAACTTTGTAACCTAAATAAATGTACTTGCTAATTTTAGAGTTTAATACCTTATCGCTAAACTCATTTTCGGGAATCAAGATAGTAACCCAATTGTCAGTTCTTCCTTCTTTGTAAATTTTAAATGCCTTAATCATTTTGTGCGTTTTTAATTGTGATTTGATATATCAAAGATAATACTTTATTTCAAATAAACAAATCTTTTTTAATCTTTTTTAAAATATTTCTTTGCGATTACCCATAAAAAAGACCCCCGATATAGAAATATCAGGGGAGAATCACATTAAAAACACAATGAAACACAGTCAAATGTCATTAGTAAATAGCATTCCGTGCATGGATTTTACCGAATATTCAAGCATTTCCATGCAAAGTTTCTTTAATTCTTGCGTCTTTTCAACCTCTTCACGGGTCATAGGATTAGCGGTTTCAAGCATTGTCAGGACCTCAACCGAGCAAGATATATACTCGGGAAAGGAATGTCCTATCTCTTCCTCAAAATATTCAACCTCTTCGCCTTCGCCTAAAATGAGGTCCTCTTCCATAGTTATAGAACTTTTCCCTTAAATATCCTTTTGTTTCTTACCTCAAAGTTTTGCCCGTCAATATCAATAATACTAAATCCGTGATTCCATTTATTGATAGGCAGATAGGCAGGATGCAACTCACAGAGGCAACCAAGTGACCAAGTAGTAGTTATTTCCCCATTCATGTTGCTTTCAGAGTGTTCTGATGTTTGGTGATTGTGTCCTTGCATAGCACTAACCTTACCTTTCAAAAACAAACCCCTTGCAATGTTTACGGGACTAAACACCGAACCTCCGAACTCGTGTCCGTGTAAAATATTCAAGTCACCTGCTTTCATGATACGTTTATCCTTGATTATTTCAATGCCTTCTGCCCTTGACTTAATTATGTTCTCAAGTTCAAACTCCTCAACCCCGACAATTTCATGTGCTTTCATCCAAAGGAAATGGAAGTACCTTTCCTCATGGTTGCCAATTTTAAAATATATCTTGGCATCAAATGTACTTTTTAGCACATCCATAAACTCCTTGAATGTCTTAAGTTCATGTGCAAAGGACCTCGCCTTTGGGTCTTTGGCAAACCTACTCAATCCAAAGAAATCAAGTGTGTCACCATTCAAAAGGATGGCATCGGGTTTCTCATCTTTAGCGTAATCAAATGCACAGGTTAACGCATCAATGGAATGGTAAGGAATGTGGATGTCGGATAACACCAGTAACCTCTTTGCATCAAGTTGATAAGGTTCATAAATTGCCTCATCCGACTGTGGCAGGTTGTAAGGATTCTTAGGTCTATCTTCAACCTCTTTTCTTATTGCCACCCGTTGACCTCCTTTTCCTTCAATGCTTCTTAAACCAGTTCGTACTGCATCAAGGGATGTAAAAAGTAAAGGATTATCTTGATAAATAATCCTTGCAAGTTTTAGGGTCGGCATTTCCCATCCGAACTTTTCCCGATAATCAACACAGATTTGTACTTTTGTCATTTGAAATAAAGATTTGATTCTGCTTCCCTTCTACGAGTAAGACCTGCAAGAACCTTGCCACCTGCCTTGTTCCACTTTAAGAACTCTGCCCTAATGGTAGGGTCATTATGATTGGCATTAACTTTTTTAAGTAGTGTTGATTTTTGGAGATTGGCAATGCCACAATTATATGCAAAAGAAACTAATGCACCGAATTGGTTAGGAGTTATATGCGATGGCACTAATTTTGCAACCTTACCTGCAAAGTCTGAAGAAATCAGTTCAAATAGTTGCTCTGCTTTATCTTGAGTTATAGCATGACCTTCCATTACTGGTGAACCATCTTCGTAAAACGTATTGCCGAATCCGATAGTCCACCGCAACGCTGAACACCGATACGCCTTTAACTTGCAACCTTCAAACTCTTTAATCAAGTCTGCACCTGCTTTGTTTAGTTTCATAATATTCTATCTCTTAGGTATCTAATTAATAACCAAACACCAATCAATGCAAATATCCATAACTGCCTTCTTTTTGCCTTACCCTCCCAAGTTATTACCTCATTACTTAAACGTGCTGAATCGGTCTGTAATAACCTTACACGAGCATTGTCAACAATGTATGACTTGAGTGTGTCACGAATGGTCAGGGTCTTGGTAATTGTCTTTGTTTTCCACTTGGTGAAATAAGTAGTATCGTTAAACGTAACTACTTCCAAGTCTTTTTGTATCTCAATCAAGGTATCAACCTCAATAATTGTATCTGTCTTGGTAATGTAGGTAGTATCATTAGCACACCACCCACCTTTAACCACAACCTTTGCTACTTCTTCAAGCATTTCTTGATTGCGAAGAACTTGCTTAACTGGATTGCAAGAAACGAACAATAAGACTAAAAGTATGTATCTCATTTCCTAAATATTTTTTCAGCAGATGA
>Ga0315905_10003457_pt1 | contig 16307 bp, 16 predicted proteins | sample LakEriMetagenome_5_FD_203522 | JGI IMG/M metagenome (GOLD analysis project Ga0315905, IMG submission 203522) | Freshwater fungal communities from buoy surface, Lake Erie, Ohio, United States - Buoy 4 MA121 | ecosystem: Environmental > Aquatic > Freshwater > Lake | place: USA: Lake Erie, Ohio... | reverse complement strand
GAAGTGTGATTGCACTTCCTGGTGGTTCAACACCTGTTGACTTCGCGTACTCGGTTCACACCGATGTCGGCAGTCGTTGCGCTGGTGCTAAGGTAAATAATCGATTGGTTCCCTTAGATACTCGCTTAGTAAACGGTGACGTTGTTGAGATCGTCACAAATAAGAGTGAACACGCTGGGCCATCTCGAGATTGGCTTAACTTTGTAAAGTCTCCACGTGCTCGGTCAAAAATAAAGGCGCACTTCAGTAAAGAACGCCGCGAAGAGGCAATCGATGCTGGCCGTGAATCCATTGCACGGCAAATGCGTAAGGCTGGATTGCCTTTGCAAAAAATCTTCGCAGGCCATTCACTCCTTGAGTTAGCCCACGATCTTCGCTATCCAGATATTTCTTCGCTGTATAGCGCCGTCGGCGACGGTCATGTCTCTGCAGCATCGATCATCGAGAAGTTGGTTGTTTCATTGCGCGTTGAAGATTCGCATCCGGAACCAACAATGGAACAAGTGCCGACAGGCTCACATTCGGTACGACGTTCGAGTAGCGCCATCGAAGTTGAGGGCGTTGGCGATGTGTTGGTTAAGTTGGCGCGCTGTTGCACGCCGGTGCCAGGAGATTCAATAGTTGGGTTTATTACTAAGGGAAGTGGGATATCTGTTCACCGTGACGATTGCATAAATGCCGCAGATTTACAGTTAAACCAAGGCGAACGTATCGCCAAAGTTAAATGGTTGGCAGGTGCGGGCAGCGTCTTCCTGGTAAATATTCAAGTTGAAGCACTGGATCGCGCCAGGCTCTTAGCTGATGTAACACGTGCTCTGTCTGAGCAGCATGTAAATATTTTAAGTGCGGCAGTAAACACTTCAAAGGATCGAACAGCGATTTCAAAGTTCACTTTTGAAATGGCAGATGCGACTCACTTAGACTCCGTATTAGCGGCAGTTAGAGCGGTCGAAGGCGTCTATGATGTCTATCGAAATTAGTTAAATTCGGCGAGAGACTTTTCTGCTTCGGCCAGCCAAACCTTACGTGCTTCGGCAGAATCAAGAGCCTCTTTAGCTTTCTTATCGTTGCCGACTGATTGAGATTTAGCAGCGATCTTCTCGTAATTTGCTATCGATTCGGCTAATTGCTTTACGACATCAGCAGCGCGTGCCTTTGCTGCTGGGTCGGTCTTACGCCAAATCTCAGCCTCAGCGCTCTTAATTGCCTCTTCAACTTTTGCGACTCGAGCGTCTAAGGCTGCGCGCTTATCGCGGTGAGTGATTCCGATTTTTTCCCAAGAGCGTGCGAGTTCGCGGAAGGCGTTCTTAGCTGCCTTCGCGTCAGTAAATGGAACGAGCGCTTCAATTTGAACAATGAGCTCTTCGCGCTTAGCCAAGTTGGCGGTCATAGAAACTTCACGTTTTTCTAAATCAGCGTTTTTCGCTTTAAAGAATTGATCCTGAGCAGCCTTGAATTTACCCCATAGTTTTGCGTCATCACTTGGCTTGCCACGACCTGCGGCCTTCCATTGATCCATCAAAGTTTTAAATTTGCGAGCGGTTGCGACCCAATCAGTTGAAGTCGCTAACGCTGATGCTTCTTCGACGAGAGCCTTCTTGGCAGCAGATACCTTAGAAGTGATCTCTTCCAGGCTGGCGAAGTGGGTACGTCGACGCTTATCAAACTTATTGCGAGATGCTGAAAAACGTTTCCATAGGTCGGCATCTGCTTTTTTATCTAAACGAGGAGCAGATTTCCATTCTTCAAGAAGAGTCTTCAGGCGATCTCCCGTAACTTTCCAATTCTCTGAAAGTGCCAGGGATTCTGCTTCGGCAACAATCTTTTCTTTTTCTACCAAAACTTGTTCGCGGTGAGCAGCTTTGGCCGCTAATTCGAGAGCTTTCTTCGCCTCGTATGCTTCGCGATGACCTTCAATTAAAGGCTCAATTTGTTCAACTGATAAAGAAAGAGCTTGTAAATCTCCAACGCCATTTAGTTCACGTACTTGCTGGCGTAGCTTCTTGACCGCTTCATATGCATCATCGGGAACGACTGCGCCACTTGTGATGCGTGCTGCAGTTAAAGCAACTTCTGATGCCAGAGCTTCAAATTTACGAACGAAATACTGCAGCGCTTCTTCTGAAGTCTTGCCAGGATAGGAACCAACTGGCTTATCACCTTCTGGTGTTATAACAAATACTGTTCCGTCATCTGCCACTCGACCGAATTTTGATGGATCGCCTATTAGTGCACTTGCCGCACTTGGTGTAGCTGGTGCGATCTTTACTGATCCTGGATTGATATTTTCGGTCATGGTTTTCCCTTTCAGCGCGTCGGCTTTTTCGAGCCTTCGTTGTTTGAGTGTGCAGACGAGGTCTTGCGGAGATAAAAGGTACCCTGTCTTACTTATCGGGGAAAGTTCGCGCTCAAAAGTGCGCCAGAAATAGGGGTGATCTAATGTTGGTGACTTCTTTCGTCGCCCCGATGTTTGCAACTAATTGCTGGGTTATCGCACCCGGTCCTGGTCAAGAGTGCATCATTGTTGATCCTGGAATGCCGGATATTTCGCATGAGATAACTGCGTTAGTTGCCGAGCATCGATTGAAACCAGTTGCCACACTTATTACGCACGGCCATCTAGATCATACTTTTTCCGTAAAACCTTTAGCTGATGGTTATGGAGTTTCGACATACATACATACCGAAGATCGCGACCTCTTACTTCGCCCCCAAGGTGCGCATGGCGCTGAATTCTTAGCAACTCTCGATGCCATGGAATTCTCTGAACCTAACGACGTAAAAAACTTGCGTCATGGTGATGAGATTGAAGTTCTGGATATGAAGATAACCGCTATTCATGCACCGGGCCATACTCGAGGCAGCACGATGTTTGCGATAAATGATGAACTTCTCATTAGTGGTGATGTTCTATTCGCGGGCTCGATAGGAAGAACGGACCTGCCTTCGGGTTCACATGAATCTATGGTCAAGACTCTTAAGACCCGGGTTCTCCCGTTAAGCGATGAATTACGCGTACTTCCTGGGCATGGACCGGAGACGACGATTAAATTCGAGCGAAAAAATAATCCTTATCTGAAAGAATTGCGCGCATGAAGTACGAAAAGATTCAAGCGCCAAAAGGGGTCAGTGAATACGGTCCTCCGATGTCGGCTGCCTTTGAATGGGTACGTGAATCTTTAATCGGTCCTGCAAAACTTGCTGGATATCAACTAATGGAATTGCCTATCTTTGAGGACACCGCACTTTTCTCGCGCGGGGTAGGCGAATCAACTGATGTCGTAAGTAAAGAGATGTATACATTTGAAGATAGAGGTGGACGTTCACTAACTTTGCGTCCCGAAGGTACCGCTGGGGTCATTCGCGCAGTTATTGAAAGTGGACTAGACCGAGGCCAACTTCCGGTGAAGGTTTGGTATTCAGGCGCATTCTTTAGAGCCGAGCGTCCGCAAGCTGGTCGATATCGTCAGTTCTACCAAGTTGGAATTGAAGCGATCGGTTTAGATGATCCAGCAATTGATGCAGAAGTAATTGCAATAGCAGATCAAGGATTTAAATCTCTGGGACTACGTAACTATCGACTTGAAATTACCTCACTGGGAGATAACGAATCTCGGTCAGCTCATCGCGTAGATCTTCTCAAATTTATTGCAACTTTGGATCTCGATGAGGCAACAAGAGAGCGCGCAGCGATAAACCCGCTGCGTTTATTCGATGACAAGCGTCCAGAGATGCAGAAAGCAATGGCGAATGCGCCGTTACTTCTTAACTATCTCTCGAAAGAGTCGGCCGAGAACTTCGCGGAAGTTAAGAGCTACCTCGATCAACTTGGCATCTCGTATCTAGTCAATCCGCGGATGGTTCGTGGCTTGGATTATTACACCGGAACGACATTTGAATTCATTCATGAAGGATTGGGCGCCCAGTCGGGAATTGGTGGGGGAGGACGATATGACGGACTCATGGAGATTCTCGGTGGACAAGCGCTATCCGGAATTGGATTTGGGTTAGGTGTTGATCGAGCTCTTCTTGCGGCGCAAGCGGAGGGTGTTTTGGTTGAAAACCAATTCTCATCTGATTTATTTATTATTCCACTAGGTGATAACCAAAAATCTATTGCGCTCTCATTGGCAGCGCAGTTACGCCTTTCTGGAATCCGCACGGAGATCGCATTTGGTGATCGTGCGCTGAAAGGTGCCATGAAGGCTGCCGATAAGAGTGGATCTCGTTATGTAATTGTTCTTGGTGATTCTGAGGTTGCATCAGGGACGGTCGAACTCAAACGTATGAGCGATGGCTCCACTTCATCGGTTAAGATTGAGGAATTGCAGAAGGCTCTAACCGGAGCGCTCTAAGGTTTTTAATTTTCTAAGGTGGATTTTTTCTAATGTTAAGAACACGTGACGCTGGATCACTTCGAGCAACTCATGCTGGTCAGAGCGTTTCTTTGGCAGGCTGGGTAGCTCGTCGTCGTGATCATGGTGGTGTGGCATTTATTGATTTGCGTGATTCAACTGGTTCGGTACAGGTTGTAATTCGCGATGAAGTTTTAGCAGGTTCGTTGCGCGCTGAATGGTGTCTGCAAATCACGGGTGAAGTGGTACTTCGTCCTGAAGGCAACGCCAATTCGACTCTACCGACGGGCGCCATTGAAGTAATGGGCGATGACATTAAGGTCCTGAGCGAATCTGCCGCATTGCCATTTCCCGTAGATAGCGGAAACGAATCTGAGATTTCAGAGGAAGTCCGCTTGAAGTATCGCTATCTAGATCTGCGACGCGAGAAGCCGGCTGCTAATTTGCGACTTCGCTCTAAAGTTACCTCAACCATTCGACGTGTGATGGAAGATCTAGATTTTCTTGAAATCGAAACTCCATATCTAACTCGCAGCACACCTGAGGGCGCGCGAGATTTCTTAGTTCCGGTTCGCCTGCAACCCGGCAGTTGGTATGCGTTGCCTCAGTCGCCACAATTATTTAAGCAGCTCCTAATGGTCGCCGGTATGGAACGTTATTACCAGATAGCACGATGCTTCCGAGATGAAGATTTCCGCGCAGATCGTCAACCAGAATTTACGCAACTAGATATTGAAATGTCATTTATTGATCAAGCAGATATCTTGGCTGTCGCTGAAAAACTCTTAGTGAAGATTTGGAAAGAAGCAGTTGGCTTTGATATTCCAACTCCGATTCGTCATATGACATATGCCGATGCGATGCAAAATTACGGATCTGATAAGCCGGATTTACGTTTTGACTTGCAACTTATCGAGCAGACCGCGTTTTTTGCGAAGACAGAATTTCGTGTCTTTCAGGCGCCATATGTGGGAAGCGTAGTGATGCCCGGTGGCGCAACTTCGCCGCGTCGTGAATTAGATGCTTGGCAAGATTGGGCAAAGGCGCGCGGGGCAAAAGGCCTGGCATACATTTTGGTAAATGAAGATGGAACACTTGGTGGACCAGTATCAAAGAATATTTCTGAATCAGAACAAGGCGGAATCGTTGCCGCTGCCGGAGCAAAACCTGGCGATGCTATCTTCTTCGCCGCCGGCGAGCGAAGCGCCTCTCTTGCTCTCCTTGGCGCGGTACGTCTTGAAATCGGAAAGCGCTGCAACTTGATTACCGAAGGTGCTTGGGAATTTCTTTGGGTAGTTGACGCACCAATGTTTGAACCAACAGATAATGGTGGTTGGACAGCGGTACATCATCCCTTTACTGGGCCTAAACCAGAGTTTGCAAAGAGTTTCGCAAGCGATCCTGCAAACGCCTTGGCTTATGCCTATGACATTGTTCTAAACGGTACTGAACTTGGCGGAGGATCAATTCGTATCCATGACCGAGAGATACAAAAAGATGTATTTACAGTTATTGGATTGAGTGATGAAGAAGCGGCAAGTAAATTCGGCTTCTTGCTTGAGGCATTTAATTACGGACCACCACCTCATGGTGGAATCGCACTTGGTCTCGACCGCGTCTGCGCACTTCTAACAGGTAGCGATTCAATTCGAGAAGTAATCGCTTTCCCAAAGACAGCCAGCGGGGGAGATCCACTTACTGGCGCTCCCACTCCAATTACACCGGCACAGCGTAAAGAAAGTGGCGTTGACGGAGCCACAAAGGTAGAAGGCCAGAAGTAAAGGCCTTCTCGGGTAGGCTAGAGATAGATTTGAAAACTAAGTGAGGATATAAATGGTTACCGGTCCAGGAGGAGTCGCAACGATTATCGCTGCCTGCTCACTCCTTGTGATTGCGATCGCGGTTTCATATGCGGTTATCCGAATCGGGCGCTTAATCGATGAAGCCAAGGTCTCTCTTAAAGTGCTAACTGATGAGGCTGCTCCTTTGATGCACGAATCAACACGTACGGTCGAACTTATTAACAGCCCACTTGAAAGTTTTGCACGGATTACTAAAAATGTTGAAGATGTAACAACGAAGGTCGCAGATGCAACAACTGGATTTATGGATAAGAGTGGGCCTGCAGTAAAGGTCGCTGGCGCAATAATTAGCGCTGCAGGTATGAGCAAAGCTCGCTCGAAAAAGAAGAAGAAGGCGGAGTGATCCCCAACAGTGGAATCCGCCGAGATCCGTTCGCGCTGGCTGCGCTTTTTCGAAAGTGATAACCGAGAAGGTTTAACTCATACAGTGGTTCCATCGGCATCGCTAATCGCCGACGATCCCAATCTCTTGCTAGTTAATGCTGGCATGGTTCCATTCAAACCTTATTTTCTTGGTGAAGTAACTCCACCTTTTAAACGTGCCACATCTGTTCAAAAGTGTGTACGAACCCTTGATATTGATGAAGTTGGAAAGACAACACGTCATGCCTCGTTCTTCCAGATGTGTGGCAACTTCTCATTCGGTGATTACTTTAAAGAGGGGGCGATTTCGCTTGCTTGGGATTTATTAACTAGACCGATCTCCGACGGTGGATACGGCTTCCCAGAAGATAAATTATGGATGACCGTTTATTTAACAGATGATGAAGCCGCGGATATTTGGCATAAGAAGATTGGTATTCCAAAAGAGCGAATCCAACGTCGCGACATGGCAGATAACTTCTGGTCAATGGGCGTTCCTGGTCCATGCGGGCCATGCTCTGAAATTTATTTTGATCGTGGCCCTGCCTACGGTCGCGATGGTGGACCAATTGCAGATGAGAATAGATATCTTGAAATTTGGAACTTAGTGTTTATGCAGAATGAACGCGGAGTTGGCGGCGGCAAAGACGACTTTCCAATTGTCGGAGAACTACCCGCGAAAAGTATTGATACTGGTTTAGGACTAGAACGCACTGCTGCACTATTGCAGGGTGTAGAAAATATTTATGAAATTGATACAACGATGCAAATTTTATCTAAAGCCATGGCTCTCTCCGGAGTCAAGTACGGCAAGGATGAGAAGACCGACATTTCTTTGCGCGTTATTGCAGATCATGCGCGCACTTCTGCCATGTTAATCGGAGATGGTGTTACTCCAGGCAATGAAGGCCGGGGATATGTTCTTCGTAGAATGATGCGCAGAACGATCCGAAATATGCGTCTGCTTGGAACAAATGATGCTGTGATGTCTGAACTTACTTCGGCCGCTATTGGCGCTATGGGTTCACAATACCCAGAGCTGATCTCAGATAAAAAGCGCATACTCGAAGTCTCGATTTCAGAAGAAGAATCATTTTTGCAGACGCTTAAGAGTGGTACTCAAATCTTCGATATCGCATCTTCTGAACTTAAGAGTAAGAAGAAGAATATTCTTCCAGGCGATGATGTTTTCAAATTACACGATACATATGGATTCCCTTTCGATCTAACTCTGGAAATGGCGCGCGAAGAAGGTTTAGAAGTAGATGAAGCTGGATTCACGCGGCTCATGAAGGAGCAACGCGATCGAGCGAAGGCGGATGCTAAGGCGAAGAAGAGTGGGCATACAGATTTAAGTGAGTATAAAAAAATTGCTGATTCGCATGGCGTAACAGAATTCGTTGGCTATGCCCAACTCTCTGCTGAGTCAAAGATAAGTGGAATTCTTCTCGATGGCATCAGTGTAAAAAGCGCTCAAGTCGGCGATGATGTTGAGATCGTTCTAGAACGCACTCCTTTCTATGCCGAAGGCGGCGGTCAATTAGCCGACGGTGGTCTAATCACTCTGGTTAATGGGGCAGTCATCGAAATTGATGATGTGCAAAGTCCTGTTACCGGGCTTTCTGTGCACCGCGGACGAGTCCTCTCTGGGGCGCTGACAATTGGCGATGCCGCGTTGGCAGAGATTGATCAAGAACGTCGCGATGCAATCTCGCGCGCGCACACCGCAACGCACATGGTTCATAAAGCATTCCGAGAAATCCTTGGCGAGACTGCGACGCAAGCCGGCTCTGAGAACTCGCCAGGACGTTTCCGTTTCGACTTTCCTGCAACTGGAGCGCTTTCAGAAGGCGTTCTAGATGAAGTTGAGTCACGCGTTAATACTCTGCTCCTAGATAATCTTGAAGTAATTGCTGAAGTTATGTCGCAGGATGAGGCTAAAAAATTGGGCGCAATGGCCTTATTCGGTGAAAAATATGGTGATCGCGTCCGAGTCGTGAGTGTCGGAGATTGGGCCCGAGAACTTTGTGGTGGAACGCATGTCGCTCGATCTGGCCAATTAGGCATAATTAAATTGTTAAGTGAGTCATCAATCGGCGCTGGAGTTCGTCGCGTCGAAGCGGTTGTAGGTGTTGATGCTTATAAATTCTTGGCGCGAGAGCACATGTTGCTTAATTCCTTAACCGGGCTGATTAAAGGTGCACGAGCGGAAGAATTGCCAGAACGAATTTCGGATCTTTTAACAAAAATGAAAGATATTGAGAAGGAGCTAGCGGCGTTGCGATCTGCATCAGCGATGTCTGATCTTTCCTCGGTAGCGGCACAGGCTAAGAATCTAGGTGGCACAAGTGTGATTTTGACCAAGGTTGCTGAAGGAATCGTCGTAGATGATTTACGCAAAATCGCGCTTGATTTGCGTAATCGAAATTCAGATTCAGTTGTTGGTTTAATCAGTGTTTGTGATGGCAAACCAGTTCTAGTAATCGCGGTAAGTGATGCTGCTCGTGCGAAGGGTCACAAAGCGGGAGCCCTAGTAAAGATTGGATCAACAATTCTTGGCGGTGGCGGTGGCGGTAAAGATGATTTCGCACAAGGTGGCGGAACTGCAGTCTCTGAAATCGATTCGGCGCTTATTGCGATAGAACACTCACTCGCAGGCAAATAATGTCACGCATCGGCCGTCGCATTGCCTTCGATTATGGCGATGTTCGTATCGGTGTGGCGGTCTGTGATCCTGATGGAATCCTCGCTACTCCGCTAACAACTCTGCAGAGCAAGGATCCACTTATAAAGAATCAGATTTCAGAGTTAATAGATGAGTACGAACCAGTAAAGATATATGTCGGTCAACCGAAATTACTCAGTGGTGAAGATGGGTCTGCGGTCGCAAAGGTATCGGTCTTCACCGAGATGCTTACTTCAAACTTTGACATTCCAGTAATTTTGGTAGATGAACGTCTTTCAACGGTATCGGCGGCCAGGCAGTTAAGAGAATCTGGAATAAACGCAAAGGATGCACGCTCAGTAATTGATGCTGCTGCAGCGGTGGCAATTCTTGAACAGGGCTTGGCTAATGAGCGAAAGTAGATCGGCGCAATTAAGAGTAATCGCAGCTCTAGCAGTAGTTTTTCTCTTCACAGCAGGAGCACATCAACTTAGATCTGGAGTAAGTTCCGCGCCAGATTTCCCTTGTAGTGCCGAATCGGCAACTGATGTTTCGATTGAAATTTCTAAAGGTGCAACAGGTTCAGATATTGCACTCAAACTTTATGAGTCTGGAGTCATTAAATCGAGCTCGGCATTTTTCAGATTGGCAGTTGCTGATAAGAGATCTGCGATGATCGCACCAGGTGCTCACATTATTGGTAAAGAGATATGCGCGGCAGATGCCCTTAACCAACTTCTGGATCCCAAACGCATTGCAGGGTTGATCAATATTGTTGAGGGTGCATGGAATTCTGAAATATTCAAATCTATGGTTGCCGCCGGTTTCAAGCAAAATGATATCCAGTCCGCAATTGCTCAAATTGAATTACCAACGAATTTCAAATCATTAGAAGGTTTGCTTTTCCCCGCACAATACTCTTTTGCCAAAGACACGAGCGCCGTTGATGCTTTGCAAGCAATGATAAATCGCGCAAAGACAGAGTTATTTAAGAGCGGGATTGGCACAAGTGCTGGTGAATACAATGCACAGCAGTTGTTAACTATGGCATCAATAATTCAGGCTGAAGGGAAAACCCAGGATTTCACAAAGATTGCACGAGTAATTCTAAATCGCCTAGAAAAGGGCATGCCCTTACAGATGGATTCCACGGTTCACTATGTTCAAAAAGCTAGAGGCGACATTTTCTTGAGCACCAAATCAACTCTTCTGAAATCCGAATACAACACCTACAGAAAATATGGTCTGCCACCCGGGCCTATTGGTAATCCCGGCTTTGATGCCATGTTCGCAGCTGCCAATCCTGCGCCAGGAGATTGGATCTATTTCATCACAGTTGCTCCGAGCGATACACGATTCACGGCTTCTTATGACCAATTCTCAACTTGGAAGATAGAATATAAAAAGAATTTGCGTTCCGGCCTATTTGGGAGTTTGAGATGAGTAACAAGGCGTTGAAAGGTGCGGTGCTCGGTTTTCCTATTGAGCATTCCCTTTCGCCACTTTTACATAAGACTGCTTTCAAACTCTTAGGAATAGTCGGCGAATATAAAGCAATCGAAGTTCAAAGCGGCCAACTCGAAAAATTCATTATCGAACACGGTTCAGAATATGACTATCTCTCCTTGACTATGCCACTTAAGGAGGAAGCGCTCGAATTAGGAATTCCGATCCAGATAGATGAGTTAGGGCAACGCATCCAATCTTTAAATACTTTAGTCAATCGTCATGGTCATTGGTCGGCAACCAGTACGGACGGTTCGGGATTCTTAAAATCCCTGTCAAAGGCTGGATATGAACGTTTCGAAAAGGTTTTAATTCTTGGTGCTGGGGGAACTGCACGAGCTGTGGCTGGAGCACTTGACGAAATTGCAAATAGCGTTGATGTAATGCGCAGAAGTGTTCGACGCAGCGCAGCGATCGCTGCTTGTTTCACCAAAATCGAATGCGAGTTTTTGGATTGGGATGATCAAATCGATTTAAGAAGTTATGACCTGGTGGTAAACACAACACCTTCAGGAGCTGCTGACTTAGTTGCTGACAATCTAGCAACGCGGGTCGACGGAGTTCTTTTTGATGTCTTATATAAACCTTGGCCAACGCTATTGGCTAGAAGGTGGAGCGATGCGGGCGGAAGAACGATAAGTGGCCTGGAACTTTTGCTTTATCAAGGTATCGATCAATTAAACTTGGTAACTTCAGCGGGCGAGATTGCAATTGATGCTGAACTACGTAGCGTCCTGTCCAAGGCGATTGGTTAATCCACAGGCATAAGAAACTGTTTAAGGTGCGGACTACGCTTCCCAGATGTTCGTAGCTCTTGTTCTTTTCTCACTTTATATATTCGTTGCCGATATTTTTCACCATCGCATATCAAATCGTGTGCTTTTGATTACCTTTCTATCGCTACTTTCACTTAGCTTCATAACTCACACAGATTTGCATCCACTGACTGGTTTATTGGCTCTGCTTCTTGCACCACTAATTTTGCGAATCGGAATCGGAGCCGGTGATATCAAGTTGCTGAGCGTTCTAGGCTTTTTCTTCGCGCCACTAACTTGGGATTTGACCTCGCGGTTTTTACTTTTCTTTACCTTGATATCGGCCACACTTTTGATAATCGCGCTGGTTCGGTCACATTCTTTCGCTGGATCTATCGCCTTAGCACCAGCTATTTGTGGCGCGGTAATTTGGTGCGCAAGATAGCGCTGCGATCTGACACAATATGCCAATGCGTTGGCTTACTGCAGGTGAATCCCATGGACAAGCCCTTTCGGCAATTATCGAAGGTATTCCAGCCAACATCTCTCTTACGTCCAGAGATATTGATTATCACCTTGCTCGCAGACGTTTGGGTTTTGGTCGCGGCGCACGACAGAATTTTGAAGCAGATAAAATTACTATTCTTGGTGGCATTCGTTTGGGCCGCACACAAGGTGGACCAATTTCTATTCAAGTTGGTAACTCTGAGTGGCCAAAATGGGAAAAAGTTATGTCTGCCGACCCCGTTCCTGAAGAAGAGATAAAGGATTTAGCGCGCAACGCGCCTCTAACTCGCCCTCGTCCAGGTCATGCAGATTTGGTTGGAATGCAGAAATACGATTTTGACGACGCTCGACCTATTTTAGAGAGAGCCAGTGCGCGCGAAACTGCGGCGCGAGTAGCACTCGGTGCAGTGGCTCGCGCATTTCTCGAACAAAGCGTTGGAATCACGATACTTAGCCACGTAGTTTCAATTGGGCAGGTGCGAATTCCCGAAGGCACCGCATTGCCTGCGCAAAATGACATGGAGCGAATAGATGCTGATCCAGTGCGTTGTTCAGATCCAGCCACTAGTGCGCTGATGATCACCGAAATCGAATCCGCTCATTCTGACGGTGACACACTCGGTGGCGTTTGCGAAGTTTTGGCATACAACCTTCCACCCGGTCTCGGATCCTACGTTCACTCAGATCGTCGCCTCGATGCAAAACTTGCTGGTGCAATGATGGGTATACAAGCAATTAAAGGTGTTGAAATCGGGGATGGTTTCTTAACTGCTACGCGACGCGGTTCCGTGGCACATGATGAGATCGAGCGCGGTAGCGACGGTTTGATAAAACGTCGCACTGACCGAGCAGGTGGAACTGAAGGCGGAATGTCTAACGGTGAAATTTTGCGCGTTAGCGTTGCGATGAAACCAATTTCGACAGTACCGAAAGCCTTAGATACGATCGATGTTAAAACTGGTGAGGCAGCAAAAGCTATTAATCAAAGATCAGATGTCTGCGCAGTACCAGCGGCAGGTGTTGTGGCTGAGGCGATGGCCGCACTTGTCTTGGCGGAAGCGGTGCTCGAGAAATTCGGTGGAGATAGCGTTAGTGAGACTCGTCGTAACTTCGAGTCTTACATGGCAAATTTACGATTTAAGTAGCAGTAGATGAGTAAATCAATAATTTTAATTGGTCCACCTGGTGCGGGTAAAAGCACCATCGGGAAACAATTGGCGCGCAGTCTAAATTGCTCGTTCACGGATACAGATGACATCATCGAAACCCAGACTGGTTCCACAATTTCTCAAATATTCATCGATCAAGGCGAACCTTGGTTTCGCGAGTTAGAAGTAGAAGTAGTACTGAAGGCGATTGCCCAAATAGATGGTGTTCTCTCGCTGGGTGGCGGAGCTCCTCTATCCCAGCCTGTGCAGGATCTATTGCAAAGCATCTCAACTCCAAGAATTTTTCTCGACGTATCTTTGGCCACCGCTGCTCCACGAGTGGGATTTAATCGTGATCGCCCGCTTTTGTTAAATAATCCACGTGCCGCATGGCAAACGTTAATGGATAAGCGTCGGCCGATCTATGAAGCAGTGGCAACTCATATCGTTGCAGTAGATGGTCTCTCCCCAAAAGAAGTTGCGGGAAAGATTCGAGAAATTATCGGTGAAACTACGTGAGCGCGCAGCCTGCTGTTGTTAGGCTTGCTCAATGATTATTGAGGTTGTGGCGGAGCGGACTTATCCGGTAATCATTGATAGCTCATGGAAAGTTGAACTTTCAAAGTTACTAGAAGGACGATCAAAAGCAGCAATTATCGTTTCTGAGAAGATGCAAGGTTCGATAAAAGATTTGATCGCAACGGATTCCGAGGTACTTATCTTTCCGATTGCAGATGGCGAATCCGGAAAGAGTAGCGCGACGCTTAACAAGATTTGGGATTGGCTTGGCGCAGCAGGTTTCACGCGCAGCGATTTAATTATCGGCATCGGCGGGGGAGCAGTGACTGATTTCGCAGGTTTTGCCGCGGCATCATGGCTACGCGGAATAGATTGGGTCGCGATACCTACGACAGTTGCAGGCGCGGTTGATGCGGCAATAGGCGGTAAGACTGCGATCAATAGTGAATACGGAAAGAATCTGATTGGGGCTTTTCATAGTCCTAGTGCGGTAATTATTGATGTGACTTGGTTTGAAACACTAAGTGATCGTGACTTCGCGGCAGGGCTTGCTGAGGTAGTAAAAGCAGGATTTATCGCAGATGAAAAAATCCTGGAGTTAATCGGTGAATCAAGAATTTCCGAACTCCGTTCCAATCGCACCACTGTGATTGAACTCGTAACTCGCGCGATCGCAGTAAAGGCGAGGGTAGTTTCTTCTGATTTCAAAGAAAGCTTTGAACGTGAGGTTTTGAACTACGGCCACACTTTGGGCCATGCCATAGAATTGCACTGCAAATACGAACTACGTCATGGAGAATGTGTAGCAATCGGAATGGCCTTTATGGCCGAACTTCAACTCTCACTTGGCCTAATTACTTCCGAGTTAGCCCAACAACATCTCGATATTCTAAAGAACTTGGGACTACCAACTACTTATAACCGTCAGGCTTGGCCCAACCTCTTAGCAAGTATGTATTTAGATAAAAAATCCCGCGGCAAGACCCTGCGATTGGTTACGATTAAGGGGATCGGCATCACTGATCGTCTGGAAAATCCGGATGAAAAGATCTTATTGGCGGCCTACGAAAAGGTGAGTTCATGAACGTTCTAGTAATCAATGGCCCAAATTTGGCGCGCTTGGACATTAGAGATTCATCAATTTATGGAGACATGACTTATCCGCAATTGGTGTCACATATCGAATCTGCGGCTAAGACTCATGGATTTGTTGCAGATGTTAGACAGAGTGATGACGAAGCGACAATAATTTCATGGTTGCACGAGGCAGCAGATAAGAAACTACCGGTGATTATTAATCCGGCTGCTTTCACTCATTATTCATATGCCATTCGTGATGCCGCAGAGTTAGTTAAGACACCACTCATTGAGGTTCATCTTTCTAACCCATTGGCGCGCGAAGAGTTCCGTCACACATCAGTTATTTCTGGCGTAGCAAATGGAACCATCGGTGGATTTGGCCCAAATTCTTATGTCTTGGCCTTGATCGCTTTAAAGGCGCTGACTGCTTAGAAGTTCGGGTAAACTTCCCAAATTGCCTTCGAGACTCGAAGGCCAACCTCGCGTAACGCTCTTTGAGTTCACAATTGGTTGATCGCTTGCGCAAATTGCGCGAACTGGAGTAAATCGTGGCAACAACAAATGATCTAAAAAATGGAATGACCCTTGATATTGATGGTCAGCTATGGACTGTTGTTGAATTCCAACACGTTAAGCCAGGAAAAGGTCCGGCTTTCGTCCGCACCAAGTTAAAGCAAGTCCTTACGGGCAAAATAGTCGATAAGACATTTAACGCAGGAGTAAAGGTTGAAATAGCAATCCTTGAAAAGCGTGAAATGAACTTCCTCTATAAAGAGGGCGAAGATTTCGTCTTCATGGACAATAAAACTTTCGATCAAATGAATATTTCGGCCGCCGTAGTTGGGGAATCCTCAAAGTACATGCTTGAGAACACTGAGGCGATTGTTGCGATCCACGAGAACAATCCTTTGTACATCGAACTACCGGCATCAGTTGTATTAACAATTACTTACACCGAGCCTGGACTTCAGGGTGATCGCTCATCTGGCGGAACTAAGCCAGCAACAGTTGAAACTGGTATTGAAATTCAGGTACCACTTTTTATTAAGCAGGATGAGAAAGTTCTGGTCGATACTCGCGATGGTTCATATCAGGGTCGCGCCAACTAGTGTCAGCTCGAAGTAAGGCTCGCAAACAGAGCCTTGATCTGCTTTACGAAGGCGATATACGGGGACAAGCGCCGGCGGATTTACTCGCCTCGCGAGAAGTTGCCGACGAGGGACCCGACGCACGACCAATTCGTGAATATACAAAAGAGTTAATTTCAGGTATCGCCGATAACCGCAGAAAAATTGATGAACTTATCTCAACTTACGCGCAAGGTTGGGATATGGATCGCCTACCTGCTGTAGATCGAAACATCCTAAGGCTAGGGATATATGAAATTCTCTGGTGCAAGGATCTAGATGATGCGATAGCAATTGATGAAGCGCTTAATTTAGCGCGAGAACTTTCCACAGACGACTCGGCTGCTTATATTCACGGGGTGCTTGGAAGAATTTCAAATATTAAAGAGAGTTTAGCTATTTAAGACTGATTAGCGCCAA
>Ga0315905_10003455_pt1 | contig 16311 bp, 11 predicted proteins | sample LakEriMetagenome_5_FD_203522 | JGI IMG/M metagenome (GOLD analysis project Ga0315905, IMG submission 203522) | Freshwater fungal communities from buoy surface, Lake Erie, Ohio, United States - Buoy 4 MA121 | ecosystem: Environmental > Aquatic > Freshwater > Lake | place: USA: Lake Erie, Ohio... | reverse complement strand
AGATTTTAAATGTTCGTGTATCAAACTCATTGAGTTTGCACCATTGTTGCAATTGTTTTTTGATGATTTCTACTTCATGTGGAGTAGGATCTTCACTGAATTCTATCTCAAAAGGTGTACCATTTTGTTCATTTTTTTGTGTACTAAACTCAGCAATAATATCCAAACAAGCATTAATCTCTGCATCTACATCCATCATTTCATACTGATTATATCGTTCAATACGGTTTGGATGTCCGGTATATACTTCTGGTAAACGACTTTGGTAATTTTTATAACCAAAATCATTATTGTTATAATTGCCTGATGCAGTTACTTCACTATTCCAGGCGCCTCGGTTGCTATTAGCCCCTGAAATGGGACTGACTGTACCTGTTACATTAGGTGCTTGGAAACGTTTTTTGTATGCCATAGTCTTATATTTATCTGTTATGCCTGTGCGTATGTTAATAAATTACGCAATGTGCCATTAGATGTTTCTAATTGGTTTATCATATCATCAAATTTGGTAGTCAATATTTCCATCATTCTACTAGTAGTATCAGAGTTGTCCGATGACGTAGATGATGCCGGTGTAGATGAGGTAGAATTCATTCCCATCTCACCCAATAGTTGCTTTTTATAATCTTCTATACTAGATTTTTGAACTTCAGCCAATGTTGCTTTTAATTTTTCTTCTGGCCAAACACTTTCATTCTTACCATGTAGTTCGACTGGGTACCCGGAATTAGGGCCGGCAAATGCGCCGCCTTCCATAGCCTTAGGAACTTCAAAGTGTACCGGATCGTCTGGTACAGTCTGACGTAACCCTTGCTTGTTCATTGCCGCTACAGCCTTTGGATCTTTGTAATTTTGAATATCAACTGCAAGGCCGCGTTCATGCTTACTTGTACCTGGTTTTCCTATAGGCATACCAGATGCGGTTTTGCCTGGGCGTCCGTTAGCTATTGATTCATCCCATAATCTTTGCTGATCCTCAGCGGCTCGTTTAGCACTATTAATTTTTATTTTGTCTTTGCCACCACTAGCTTCATTAAATTCAGTTGCGGCAGCTACAACTTTATCCTTTAGCCCAGGGTCAATTGCTTCAAAATTAGTTTTAGATCCTGATGCGGTTCCAAACTCTAAAACTTTTTCCGGTGAGGTTGTGGCGCCAGTGGCGCTACCTGCCGCTGCCGGCGCACCTTTGGCTGAAGATTCTCCACCAGCCGCCGGCGGAGAAGTACCACTGGCTCCGCTACTGGATGTGCTAGGGGCAGTTTGTAATTTCTTTTCGGCCTCAATTAATTTTTTCTTGTCTTCTAATGTTTTCTGTTCAATTACTAATAGTTTGTCTTTTTGCAATTGTTGAGCTTTCTCAGCATCAATAGTACCATCTTTTTTTGCAATTTGTTTTTTTAATTCTTCTAAACGTTTAACTTCTTCTGAGTAAAGATCAGATAGTCCCTTATCACCTGTTGTTGCACCAAACTCATCTACGCTATACTGATTTTCTTTTTGACCTTGTTTGGCAGCATCTATTGCGGCTTGTAATGTTTTACCCGTTGCATCTTGCGCATATTGTGCTTCTAATTCTAATTTTTTCTTTTGTCGTTCACTTTCAGCTATTGCATTTTTAGCAACGTCAACATCGGCTTTAAAATCGTCTTTGTCTTTGAAAGATTCTGAAAAATTAGTTTGTTTACCTATGTAACTACTAAATTTGTCAATAATTTTAGCTAAAGTTTTACCCAATGAAAATACAACCTCATTTAATTTTGCAAACACAGAAACACTAACTTGAGTAACCTCCATCAATGCTTTATCAGCCAAGATTCTATTTCGACGGTTAACTTGTTCTAACTCAGTATTTTTAGCTAGTAAGTCACCGCTTTCTTTTTGTGTCTTAGCTAAATTACCCTGTACATCAATATTTTTCTTATTTTCTATTGCATATGCCGCATTCACTTGCTGTGCATCACCGGTCATACTAGACATGGCCTGTCCCGCTACTGCAAAAGAAGGACCCAATTGATCCATGTTCTTTCTTATTCCAACAGCAGTTTGGCTCAAGCCTTCTTGCATGGTTGCTTGGTCTTTAGCTACTTTCATAGCCATTTCATATGCTTGACCTTGGGTTGATGTATATGCCTTAGCACTGGCTTCACCTACGATAGCACCCTTGTTGGCAATTTGCTCCATCAATCCAGCGGCAGCATCTTTACCAAATGTCTTTTCATACGTTGCCATGTAGGCTTGTAACTTTTTAGCTTCTTCTCCCTGTCCATCAGCCGTCATTTGACGTAACGTCATTGACCATCTAGCGTCAGCTTGTTGTTGGTCAATTAATTTCTGTGCTTCATCTCTACTCATACCTGTTAGTTCACCTAACTCACGTAGAGTAACCATGTACTTTACTGACTCACCTCGTAATTGTTCTGCTGTCTTATTTTGAGCTAATCCTAGTCTAGACTGTTTTGAAACATAGTCTGCTGTAGCATCTCGCATATCATCAGCACTGTATCCAATACGAGCCATGGCGGCTTCAGTCTTGTTACCAACGCCAATCATCCCCTCAAACACACCAATAAATTTATCTTTACCAGCTGATACACTGCCACCAAACGCTGCCAAATCAGGTGCAGTCTTACCTAATAATTTACCAAACTTTTCCGCTTCATTACTTGTTAAACCTACACGGTTTAAATCTTGTCCTAATTTTTCTAAACTACCGGTTACAGAGCCTACATCCGATAGTTCTCTGTACGATTTCATTATCTTATCGTTTTGTTCTAAACTTGCCCCAACCAATGCACCAAATGCTTTGATAACACCACCAACAATAATACCAAGTGGACCAAATGCTGTTAACATTGTTGCGGCAGCATTACCGGCTGCATCGGCTGCACCTTGAACCGCACCGGCATACTTAGTCGTACCCTCAGAACCAGTTACCATAGCTTTACCTAAATCAACTGCACTCTTTCCAAGAGACATTGATAAGTCAGTTAATGCTTGTTTAGTCTTTTTACTAGCGGCTTCTACTTCTGCGGCCGCTTGTGCATTCATGGCTGCGTAGTCATCAATGGCTTTTTGAGCATCTTCCGTAGCTTTTTGAGCTTGCGCTTGGGCACGTGCGTGGTCGTTGGCCGCAATAGAGGCTGCGGTAAACGCTTTTACGAGGTCCTCATGATTTAAATCTGCCATGTGTTTAGTTCTTATAAATATTGGGTGATATTGTATTTAGTGTTACCAAATCACTCAATTTATTAGGAAACAACATGACCCCAGAAAATCCACTCAAACAGTACTTTCGTAGACCAGCATTATATCTATCATTACCCAGCGGTGGCATAGGCTACGCATCAGATGTAATTGACTTTCCGGAGAACAAAGAACTACCGGTATATCCAATGACAGCAATTGATGAGATCACTAGTAGAACACCAGATGCATTGTATAATGGACTTGCTGTAGTAGAGATTATCAAAAGTTGCATTCCTGCAATTAAGAAACCATGGGAAATTCTTAATGTTGATTTGGATCCAATACTAGTTGCTATAAAAATGGCAACTAATGGACAGACTATGGAACTGGAAACAGTTTGCCCGTCCTGTGAGGAATCAAGTAAGTACGATGTGAATCTTACTGGGATCTTAGCTAGCTTTAAACCCGGCGATTATTCCAAATCACTAGAACTCAATGATTTAAAAATCAAGTTTAAACCATCTACATACAAAGAAGTCAACTCTGCTAGTACAAATCAATTTGAAATACAAAGAGTCTTATATTCATTAGATAGTATAACTGACGCAGTTGAGAAAAATGAAAAAACTGCTGAAATATTAAAAACTATCAACTCCCTAACAATGGGTTTGATAATCAATTCTATTGAGTATATTAAAACACCGGATAGTACAGTATTTGACAAAAATCATATCAAAGAATTCTTAGAAAATTGTGACAAAAACACACACAATACTATCAAAGAAAGTTATATTGAGCTAAGAAAGAGCACTGAACTTAAGCCATTAGATGTTAAGTGTATGCAATGCTCACATGATTACCAACAACAATTTAACATCAACATATCTGATTTTTTCGATTAAGGCTTCTTCTTCTTGGTTCCGAGGAGATTAAGCAGATGATTACTGACATGGAACATGAGTGTAATACCATTAAGAATGGAGCACTAAAAATGTCTTGGTACATGCGTGGGGGTGTATCCTATGAGGATGTATTGAATATGAGTATTACAGAACGTCAGAACATAACCAAACTTATAGAAGATAACTTAGAAACAACTAAGAACACTAAGTTGCCATTCTTCTAACCATTACTGTTCATTTAGCTAAAATTACAGCTTATATTTTGTGGGTCATTAAGAGATGAACTACGTTCATCTAAGAACTCGCTATCGCTCGTTCTTATCTCTTTACGGTTAACTAGAATACATATTCTTTTTAATTCTAATGTGTCAGGGATATATTGCCGATTAGAAGCCATGGTAGAGCAAATTTTGCCCCACCATTGGTTAAACGTATGTTTGCCATGACCGTCATCCTTTGCCATCTATTCCCCGTACAATTAGCTTCTTTGTGCTATGGTACGCCACCGGTTGTCCTGTAAAGTATATGGGACTGTAGTGAGGTCTGTTAATGTTATTTCAATTAACGCCTCGACAACGCATGTTCTATATCCGCAAGATAGAGTTAGATATAGACTCATTGAAGGTTCGCTTTGACGAGAGCCTTCTCGGTGTTCCTTATCATTACTGATAAGCATACTCCAGAATCTGACGGCACAGCACAATCTGTACAATCTCAAGGAGGACTCGCAACCGAGCCAACTAATTTTTATATTATGCGAACTTTGTGTCTGCTTTTATTAATTTGTTTTGGTTTACGTTGACGTTGTGTCTGTTGTTGTGCATGAGTATGCTTTCACAAACTCAGCATTGTTTTGAAAGAAGCTAGAATGCTCCATGATTACCCAATCGCCGTGCTTCTTACTACTATAAAAAATGCAGTTATCTGCTTTCCATGTTAGTTTTCCTTGCACTGCGATATACTGTCCTTTACGATTAAACTTCATAAAAAGCAAGTTTAAATCGTCAGGTTCTTCTACATCAAGTAGCTGTTCTAGCCACGAATCAAGTTGTTTACACTCTCCTGTAAGAAGTAAGTGCCACGGGAAATCAGCATAGAATTTACATTCTATGTTCATTTTACTGAAACTTTGTCCTGGAACAATGTCGCCCTTAAATGAACGTATCTGACCTTCGTGCAAGAATTGAGTTCTTGCTTGATTCTTGCCACCTACGTATGCACCGGATCCGGGAGCACGAATAAATGATTCTCCGTACAACTCAGAAAGAAATTTTGCAACTTCTCTCTCATATCCTGATCCTTTGTTCTTCTGTGGTGATGGCATGTTATTACTTATCTATATAAACTGTTTCCGTAAATTATTCCATTTCGCTACTAGTAGCGTATGTCGTAAATCCGTTTTCTTTAATAACTTTTAACACATTTGGAACACGTCCGGCTAGTTCTTCACGATGTGACACAAGCCAAATTGATTTATGTCTTCTGCGTGACATGTCTTTAAGAATAGCAATACTATTCTCAACCCCAATTGTATCCAATCCACTGTCAATCAATTCATCAATAAACAATGTATTGATAGGTTGATACAGATTCTCCCACACATCACGGAAAGCAAAACTCAAACCCAGAATCAATCTATTACGCTCACCCCTAGACAAGTTATCAAAGTCAAGTTCACGACCCAACTCAGTGATTTCAACTTGTAAGTCATTCTTAAAAACAACTTGATGCGGTAGACCAATCTTATCTAAATAATGTGTCAATCGTGAATTCAAGTAACTTAGGTTCTGGTCAATGATTTTCTTACGAACAAACGAATCTTTGCTAGTTAATATATCTAACAAGAACTTTTGATGTTCCATTGTTCTTGTAAGTTTGTTAATACTTTCAAAATTTATTTCTTGTAGTGCATTTGCTTCCATTTCAACTACTTGTTCTGAATATGGATCGACCTCACTTACCTTAGTGTCAATTTGCTGTAATAAATTAGCAATTTTACTACGATGTTCAATAGCTTGCGCTTCGGTGTCATAATGTGTGATCGGTTGCGCACCTACTGCAATATCAACATGCTCAGACAATTGTTCTCTAAATGGATTAGATTCTTGTTTCTTATCTTCCCAAACTTTCTTTAAGTTAGATACATCACCGCCGTGACGAATAGCCTCTGCTTCGGTTTTATATGATGGCTTTGGTTTAGGACCTATATCTTTAATCAATGATTGCGCCTCAATCAATTGATTTTCAAATGTAGCTAACTCAGACCTAGCATTTTCAAGCAATGTGGTTTTCTCTAATGTAACTTGTTCATGTTTCTCATCATGAAAATCTTGACCACATGCATAGCAAGTATGTTCTGCTAATGACCGAACCTCTTTTTCAAGTTTAGAAATTAATTTTTTTTCTTTTTCTATACTTTTGGTTTGGGCATCTATTGCAGTAGCAATAGTTTTTTGTTCCGCTTCATTCTTAAGCCACTCATTTAACTTAGCCCATGTTTCTAGTTCAGTTTCAATGTCATACTCATTTTTAAGAGAATATGCTTTATGAGCAACAGACACATCACTGTTGTGCTTTTGTTGCCAAGCAGTGGAACGAGCAACCAATGCATTGTATGCATCCTGTTGTTTTTTCTTCTCGTTCCAAACTGATAATTCTTTATGAGCTAGTAACTCAGCATCAATATCAATTTTACTGAGATCATCGTAGTCTAATGCAAGATTGGCTAAGTCCTCATCGTGCTTTTTAAGCCATAACATTTGTCTACGCTTTAGTGCATCGATTTGTTCTTTAACACGTTTGTTAGCTTCTTCAATGGCTTTGACATTGAATTCTTCTTGTTGGATACTATCTTTACTAGACTTAATCATGTTCTTTATGACTTCAGCCTTTTCAGATAATAATGTAATACCCAAAAGCTGTTCGATAATATCTTTTTGTTCGTTATTTTTTAGTGCAAGAAATGGTTCGGAATAGGTATTCAATACAACAATGTGACGGAACATATCGGCTGACATACAAAGCACACGTTCAATTGCTTGTTGTGTTTCTTTGTTCTCACCTTGTGCATCATCCTGATTCTTTTCTTGTACATCATTGACATAAAATCGTAAGATGTTTGGTTTACGTCCACGTTCAATCTTATAATTAACGCCGTTCGCACTAAACTCTAATGTAACCATCATGGCTTTGCCATTTGTACGATTAACTAAATTATCTTTGCGAATATTGTTGATTGGAACACCAAACAGTGCATAGGAAAGTCCTTGAATAAGGGTTGTCTTACCTGTACCATTACGAGCACCATCACCACCTAAGTCTAAGTTCTCACCCAGAATAAGTGTTAAGTCTTTTTTGTCAAAGTCAACTGCTTGTGTTACTTGTCCTATTGAAAGGAAATTTCGTAGGGTAATATTCTTAAGTGTAATGCTCATAGGTTGTTATAAATTTCCAACAAAATCTTTTTGTCGAATGTAGTAGATTCGATGCTGTTAATTTGGTCAATGACAATCTGATCGACGGATTCAAATTTTAAACCATCACCACCAGTAGTTTGTTCTGTTTGGTCAACTTTCATTGGTATCAATGTCATTTCTCTTAGTTTGTGTTCTGGAATTAATGTTTCACGAATGAAGTTAGCTTCTTCATAACTAATGTCAATATCAAGATGTACTCTAACATGACTGTCAATCAATAGCAAGCCTTCAGGGTTTTCTAACACATCACTAAGTTTATAAACTCTAAACAACGGTTGTCTTGGCCAACTATAGAATGCAGGGTCTTTACCCCATTCTAACACCATCATGCCACGTGCGTCATCTCCTGCATCTGCATAGTTATGTGGGAAGGCATTGCCAATGTACCAGATGTTTTTCTTAGCTTGTCGTTTGTGAAAGTGACCACTGAATGTCATGTCAAAACCAGTAAAGTGGTCACTGCTTAGTTCACCGTGATCGGGCATCTCTACCATAGCATTCATATAGAAATGTGGTAGTTCAAAATGACCAAACATATATTTGCCACTTAGTTTTTGAATTTTCTTATAATCCTGTTGCACAAGCCAGGGCGCAATAACTACATCACCCTCGCTAAACCAATCGTTAACAATAGTAAGATTGGGTAAATGTTTAGCCCACTCAACACTATGAATATCACGACGGTCACGATAATACAAATCGTGATTACCGGGTATAAAGAAAACACGTTCAAATGCCGCACTTAATTTTTCTAGTGAACGCAATCCAAACTGAAGTGTATGAATGTTTATGCTAGCCCGGTGATGATTATAATCACCTAAAAATAAACAAGTTTCACAACCTTCTTGTTTTGCTTTGGTGATGAACCAATCTACAAAACTTTCACAATCTTGATTGTGTTGTAAACTGTTTGACTTAAGACCGAAGTGGATATCGGTAAATACTGCCGCTTTTTTGAAAAGGTTACTCATCTTTATATTATAATAGGAATGACGTTGGATTACAACGTCATTGGTTAAATTGCTAATTATTCTTCATAGCTAGTACTAGAACTAGCTTGTCTTGACCAACTTGGGTTAAGACCATTGATTTCTAAAATATCATCACGTATGTTTTGGTTGCGTTTTTCCGTATTCAATACACGGCAGAAACTATTTGTTATAGCGGCTGTATAGTAAGCAAATGGATTTGCTGATTTTGCTTCATTAAAACGTAAGCCAACATATGTTAGTTGAAGGATAGCTGAGTTGCGCATCTCATCGTTGTATGTGTACCCACGCCAATTATATTTCATTGCGTATTTTTCACACATCATAATGTACATACGGGCAAGTTTGTTTGTGATGTTTCCGTGATCCTTGCTGAATTCACCGTCTCTTAACGAACCGTTCCAATGACTTTTTCCAATACATTGGTATGTATTAGTGTTATCTACACGGAAATGTTGGAATGGTGGAAAGTTAACTTTAACGTGAACCATGTCATCAACTTCGGCTTTTGTTGTTGTATCTTCTAAATCTGCAAATAGTTCATCAATATCCGATTCAACTTCAAATATATCTTTAGCAGTTTTCTTTTTGTCTGATTTGCGTGGTTGTTTTGGTGCGACTGGTACATGATCCCAAGTCATTACCCTAAAAACTAAGTCAGTCACTGGGATTGAGTCTGGGCTAACTGAATCCTTTTCTCCTGCCTCTAAACTTAATCTAGTTGCCCGTGTTTCTTTTGCTTCCTGAATGACTTCTGGTTTAGATGCATGAGCTAAACTTTCTTCAATTGTAGCTAAGGGCATGTCTACAATATAATCATATCGGTGATCTTCTGGGGTCAAAAAGCTACAATAAGCATTTTTGCTAGAGTGAATTTCTTTTAAAATATCTTTGTTATTTAGGTAGTTGACAGGTTTTCTAGTGGTTATAGACATAGGTCTCCGTTATTATGTTGTGTTAAGTATAGCAGGTCTATTGCAGAAAAGCAACAGTTTTTTAAGGAAAAGGTAAAAAGAGCACCTTTTTATTTAGCTAAATATAAGTAAGGATAACAACATACTATGGCAACCCCAACACAAGCTCAATTAACAGAAGAACGTGCCGCAATTGCGGCCGACCTTGCGGACAAGCAATCCCTGTATAATAGTATGATTGCAAAGGGTCAAGTTAACTCGGCTAAAGAAGTATTAGAGTCTATCAATGTTACGAAATCTCAATTATCTACTGTAACTAATCAGATATCAAATTACTCTCAATTCAGTGCTGAAAGAGCATCGCAAGATGCTCAAATTGCAAAGACAGCAAATTTTGAGTCAGCGGCCGCTCCTGCAAATAACGTAATAACCAGTACCAGTGTCACCGGTACTACAACAGGTGGTAATCAAACTACCACAACAATCGGTGCGTCCTCATTAACACCTGAGGCACAGGCGGCAAACAAGGCTGCAAGTTTAAGAGCATCGGCATTTACTGCAAACCCATCGGGAAAATTTGGAAATAGCACAATTGACCGAGCAGCCGCCTCTGGAGCAATTACAGCCGAAGAAGCCGCTGCCTTAAAAGCCGGGTCAATATCCGAAGCAGACCGCGCAGCCTCTGCTAATGCGGCACGACAAGCTGGACAAGCCGCGTCTAGTGCAGGAACTGTACAGACTCCTGCAACTACTACGACAGTAACACCTACCCCCAACTCAGCAGGAGAGACTGCTGTTAGTGAAACACTAGTTGCAAATCCTGCAATAGTTACTAGCCAATCTAATCCTACTAATAATACAACTACTGTTACAAATATTGATGGTACTGTATCAGAAGTTACAGTAAACCCAATTGAGTCTACATCAACTATTACGCCGGTAGCACTTAATGAACTAAGTCAAAGCACAGAAACTACTATCACGGTTACTGAAACATCTACGTTGTCTGACCCCACTGGCGTATTGGCCGCAGAAGATGCGGCATTAGCGGCTTCTGCCGCGGCAGCAGATGATGCTGAAGCATTTCGACAAAACGAACCAATAGCTGATCCATACGGCGTATTAGCGGCAGAAGATGCCGCATTAGCAGAAGAGGCGGCAGCCGCAGGCGATGTTGAAGCATTTCGACAAAACGAACCAATAGCTGATCCATATGGCGTATTGGCGGCAGAAGATGCGGCTATAGCAGAAGAGGCTGCAGCCGCAGGTGATGCTGAAGCATTTACTGATATGGAACGAAATGGTCGACCAATTGATGATCCATATGGCGTATTGGCAGCAGAAGATGCGGCCATAGCAGAAGAACGAGCAGCCGCAGATGATGCGGCCGCATTTCGACAAAATGAACCGGTAGACGATCCATATGGCGTATTGGCCGCAGAAGATGCGGCTATAGCAGAAGAGGCGGCCGCCGCAGGTGACGCGGCTGCATTCAACTCATCTTCTACCAATGTAGTCGGATCAACTTCCCGTGCATTAACTTCAAATCCGGCTGTTACTGTAACTCCCTACAAACAAGATGATTGGCGTATACGATTAAGTTTAGCTGGCTCAGCAGATTATCTATATAAGATTGCTTCTAAATCTGATGTACTATATCCCTTGATAGCGACAGATGGTGTATTGTTTCCATACTCACCTCAAATCAATACATCATATCGTGCAAACTACGACCCGGCCGAGCTAACACATTCTAATTATAAAATGTTTTTCTATAAAAATAGTAGTGTAGATGATATTTCAATTACAGCAGATTTTACAGCACAAGATACAGCCGAAGCTAACTACATGCTAGCAGTGATTCATTTTTTCAAGTCAGCTACTAAAATGTTTTATGGACAAGATACTTCGCCTAGAGCAGGTACTCCCCCTCCCTTATTATATCTAACTGGATATGGATTACACCAATTTCAAAAGCATCCGTTGTTGCTTACTAGCTTCAGTTATAATTTACCTAATGATGTAGATTACATAAGGGCCGGGAGTAATAGTCAATGGGGAGGCGTGTCTATAGCCCAACTGTCTAGTGGTAGTAAAACTAGATTGGGGTCAAGCGGATTGACCCCGGGGGGTGTTGGCAAACCGGCAGCATTCTCTGGACTTGCTAGCCAAGACAAAGTGACATACGTACCAACTAAAATATCACTGTCACTAACGCTTGTACCGGTAGTTACACGAAATGATATTAGTAAAAACTTTAGTCTCAAAGACTATGCGGCAGGTAAATTATCAGCTAAAACCGGTGGAGGAATTTGGTAATGGCATACCCACAAACAAGCCCGTATTATACTACATCGGTTATTAATAACGAATACTTAGATGTTATGATTAACAGAACTATACCACTAGACCCTAGCGATAGATACTGGGAAATAACTCAAACGTACAACATGCGACCTGATTTGTTAGCGTATGATTTATATTCTGATAGTAGATTGTGGTGGGTGTTTGCACAGCGCAATTCAAATCGACTTAAAGATCCTGTCTTTGATTTTGTGGCTGGTACTGGAATTTATATCCCACAACTACCAAACTTACGTTCAGCGTTAGGATTCTAAGATGTCAGCACTAAGTGATTTACAACAGGCGGCCGACGCAATTATTGCATTTGTGCCCGGTTATAGTACTGCGCAACAGGATCTAGCTACCCAGTATGGTGATATTGACCCCGCTGCCGAAGATGCCCAAGCAAAATTTGATGCATTAGAATCTGGTCCAAGGGTTGCATTGCAAGCTGTAAACGTAGAATACAATGCGCTAATCAGCAAGATGAAATCGTTATCTGCAGCCGCAATTGCAGAAGACGCTACTGCGGCCAACGCATTAATTGACAATATTGAAAATTTAATAGCGCCTCTCAGAGGAATAATAACTAATACAGCAAACTCAATTCAAGCGGCTATTACTAAAGCCAAAGTAGAAAAAAATAAACCAGCAGAATCTGCCGCCCCTGACGCCACAAAAGCCCCGGCTACAGCAGACGGAGATAAAGCAGGGGACAGTACTTCTACTTCCACTTCAACAAACTCTAATTCTACAACCACACCAAATGCTGGTACTACTGCTGCCGGTGCAGCCGGTACTAATCCTTCAACTGGTGCGGCGTCTATTGTAGGAAAAAGAACCTACAATCCGTTAGGTGATTTTAGTAGTTACACTTACAAAATAGGATTATACATGTTGAATAGTTCTGACTTCAATTCGTATATGAGTGGTGACTATACCAAAGTCAGTAAATTCAAATTAATAGCACAAAGTGGTGGTGTTACAACATCATTGGATAGTCCTAGAGCACCTGGATTTGATTTAGATTTGTACATCGATGATTTAGAAATATTAACTAAGGTCAATAACAAAGAAACAATGAGCGCAACAAATTCATGTGAGTTTAAATTTAAAATATATGAACCATATGGATTTAGCTTCCCACATACCTTAGCAAAAGCACAAGTTGCGGCGCAACAAGCTAAAGCAGGCGCAGCCGATGCTAATGCCCAGATAGTTGCATTGAAGGAAAACTTTCTATTAACTATTAAATTTTACGGGTATGATAAGAACGGAAAACTAGTTACCTCGGCTGATTATCCACAGTCAGATATAACTAAATCAGATACGCAGTCGGTGTTTGAAAGAGGCTTCCCTATAAAAATCAAAGACTTTAAATTTAAATTAGAAAACAAAGTAACAGTTTATAGTATCACAGCCGTACAAGTTACAGATCAAGTAGCCAAGGGTGCTAATTTTGGTACGTTACCTACAAACTTAACTCTAGCCGGCGAAACCATTCAAGATGTGTTAGTTGGTGCAGGTCAAGAAACTAGTAAAAAATCTATTTGGGGTATGGTACAGGGATTAAACTCGTTAGAAAAATCTAAAGTTAATGATGGAAAAATAACTTATCCTAATGAATATGCTATTGAATTTGAAAAAGGTACAGCAATAGGTGATGCCAGACTTGTGCCAAAAGACTATTATGTTAAAGAAAGAACTCCGTTTAATTCGATACACAATGCAGATGGTAGCAACGAACGAACTGCTTGGAAAAACAGATTAGGTAGTATTGAAAAAGAAATCAGAACTATTGAAATGCAAGCAGGAACATCTATTATACAAGCTATTGACCAAGTTATTACTCAAAGTGAGTATTTAAAAAATATGATGACTGCTGTTGATAAAGAGATAGATCAACCAGTACAAGATACTGAATCAACGGTAGATAAAAATCCAAATCCAAAAACATTGTCATGGTATAACATATCTAACACAGTTAAAATAAACTCACCTGAACGAGACCCAAAAACAAACGAATATGCATATAAGATAACTTACAAAGTATTAGAATATCAAATCCCCTATATTAGGTCTTTATATACAAGCAAGACTAGTTCATATTATGGACCTCATAAAAAGTATAATTACTGGTATACTGGTAAAAATTCTGAAATATTATCGTATGAGCAAGATTATAATTTATTGTATAACGTTGATGCCGCATATGCAAGTGAAGCCGCAACAAAAAACGCACAGTCTGCAACAGTGTCACAAAAATCTGCAATGAACACTGATTCAGTTAACAGTAAGTCAGGCACAAATGATGTAATCAACAGTGTTAAATCGTTTTTATATAGCCCGCAAGATTTATTAAAATTTAAACTTAAAATTTTAGGTGACCCGGATTATTTAATGCCATCGGTAGGTCTTGCTGGTACAAATGGTTTACAAAAATGGTATGGGGACAATCTTACGATTAATCCAAACAGTGGTCAAGTGTTTATTGAAATCTATTTTGAACAAGGAGCAGATTATAATAACACTAATGGTTTATTAATTCCTAACGGTGATATTCAGTTTATGAATTACCCAAAAGAATTAAAAGCTAAGGTAAAGGGAATGGTGTACATGTTAACAAACGTAATTAGTACATTTAGTAAAGGTAAATTTGAACAGTCATTGTCTGGTATAATTCCTGAATTTGCTAAAGCCGGCGACACTGCGACCACCCCACCTGTCGCTCCTAACAGCAGGGCGGCAGCAAGTACCCCTGCTTCAACTAATTCTAGTTCTAATTCTAGTTCTAATTCTAGTTCTAATTCTGACTCTGATCCCAATACTAATGCTAACGAAAGCCCCGCAGACAATTCAACATCATCGGGATCTGTTTCTAGTAATTCAGGTGATACTACTGACGCAGTTGATAAAACAACAGTTGCAACTACAACCGGCCAAGGCACTTCTCCTACAACTAGTCCTGAAACAGTTTCAACACCAGCAGAGCCACCAAAATTCGTAGCCCCTAATCCATCACCTACTGCAAGAACAACATTTAACGGTGCAATGATTAAGGCTTATCAAGATGGCTCATCTGTATCAGTTCCGATATTTTTACCAAGCGGAAAAGAATTACGAAACGTGTTGGGTTGGGATGCGCAAATGTGGGATGGTCAAATTGAAGTTGCAAAACCACAAGACCTTGAAGTGCTAAAAAGTTTGAAAGACAGTTACGCTTCTGTAATACAACCATTAGTAGATGATGTTAACGCTAAGATAGCAGCCAATGTTGCAGCCAAAAAAGAACACGATATCTTAGTTGCTAATTGGGGCAAGACTGCAGGCACTGGATCAAGCACTTCTACTGGTAAAGTAGCAGACGATGATTCTGGTGGATAAATTTAAAAGAGATAAAAAATGAGTGATGATATTCAAAAAGTACGAGGTACACTTAGTAACTATAAAGATGATAGAGGTGGTGCCAACACGATTCCTAGCGCAGTGCTTGGTATTGTTAAAGATAATATTGATACCACTCGTTCAGGAAGAATTAGAGTTTACTTAAAACGCCTAGATGCTGGCAATGAAGATGATCCAAACAGTTGGAAATATGTAAGTTACTTAAGCCCTTTCTTTGGCTCAACACCCAATACTGCCAGTTCTAAATCAGAAGGTGACTACTTAGGCAATCCACAAAGTTATGGCTTCTGGGCAACTCCACCTGATATAGGTACTGAAGTTGTTTGTCTTTTCTTAAATGGTGTTGCTGATGCTGGATATTATATTGGTTGTGTTCCTACTCCGGGACTAACACACATGGTTCCTGCAATAGGATCAAGTGATAGTGTAATCATAAACAATTCTGGCGAAGCTGATTCATATGGTGGCGCAACTAGATTGCCGGTTGGCGAAATAAACAATGCAAATCAAAAACAAGATAACAAGTCGTTGTTGTCGGCACTGTCTAGACCGGTGCATAGTTATCAGGCAGCAATATTAAACCAACAAGGTCTTATACGTGATCCTGATAGAGGTACTATTGGTAGCAACAGTATGCGTGAAAGTCCTAGTCGAGTGTTTGGTATAAGCACTCCTGGACGACCTATATACGAAGGTGGGTACGATGATACTACAATTGCAGATGCAGTTAAAGATGATTCTATTCCTGACAAAAATTTCAAAGTTGTAGGTAGACGAGGCGGGCATAGTGTTGTATTAGATGACGGAGACCTAGCCGGTAAAGACCAGTTAATGAGATTTAGAACTGCCGGCGGTCATATGATAATGATGAATGATAGTATTCAATCATTGTTTATTATTCACGCTAATGGTCAAAGTTATATTGAATTGGGTCGTGAGGGTACAATTGATATGTACTCAACCAACAGCGTTAATATTAGAACACAGGGTGATTTAAATCTACACGCAGATAACGATATAAACATTCACGCTGGTAAAAACTTCAACGTCAATGCTGAAAACATAAAAACAGAAAGTTCTAAAGAGACAACTAGCT
>Ga0315905_10003454_pt1 | contig 16312 bp, 18 predicted proteins | sample LakEriMetagenome_5_FD_203522 | JGI IMG/M metagenome (GOLD analysis project Ga0315905, IMG submission 203522) | Freshwater fungal communities from buoy surface, Lake Erie, Ohio, United States - Buoy 4 MA121 | ecosystem: Environmental > Aquatic > Freshwater > Lake | place: USA: Lake Erie, Ohio... | reverse complement strand
ATCGTAATGAGGGATGGCGGGATGGGTTGGACATGAGGTTGGTTTGAATTGCAGTGGAAAGTTACTACACAAGCTAAAATTAGCAAGTGCGAATTACCGAATCTTCTTACAAGTTGCGATGTTCATTCATAAGAATGAAAATCAAAAAGGGAAGAGAATGAGAATAGCAGCTATGACAACCCCCTCTTTATTTTCTAGTAACAACCTCCTCCAAATCGGCTATGTTTCGAGCTAGATCCGTTTGAATAATCTCCCACAGCACCTCATCGTCTACATCAAAAAACTCGTGCACGATGAAATTACGCAGGGCCAACATGTGGTTCCAGGGTAGCTGCTTGTTCTTGCGTTGAAAGCTGAAGGGAATGTGCTTCACGCTTTCACCCATAATTTCAAAGTTGCGTATGACAGCGTCCTTCACGAGTTGATCCTGTGTGAACTGCTCGTAGGAACTAAAGTCGGCCGTGTAGGCGCGAATCTTCTTCATGGCCATCAGCATGGCATCCAGAAAAAAATCGTATCGCACAGAAGTTCCGTTCATACAAATTGAATGGCCGACATGATTTCCTCTTTCAATGCGGGCTTTATACCACGCGGTGTGATGATGTCTATATGAAGCTCCAGTTTCTGCTCCAGGTATTCTTTCAACTCAAACAGTTTCCAGCCTAATGGCTTCTCTAGCTCCACATACACATTGATGTCGCAAAGTCGGTTGTGATGATGGTCAATATAACAATCGAAACAACCCATGCGGGTAACTCCATAGCGTCGCTCCAAATCGTAGCGCATGCGTGTAAGTTGTTTCGGAATTCTGGGATCCATTCGGTTTACTTCACAATCGTCATTTCGTTCAACAGGTAGTCGGCATCAGCATACACATCGATTACCCACAACACATAGCGAATATCGACCATGACGTTGCGGCAGATTTCCGGGTTGTACATGATGTCGCTCATGGTGCTCTCCCACGAACGGTCGAAGTTGATTCCTGTGAGTTCGCCCTTCGCATTCAAAGCCGGCGAACCACTATTGCCACCCGTAGTATGGTTGCTTCCTGTGTAGCATACGTTCAGCTCACCGTTCGATCCGTAATTGCCGTAGTTGCGAGTTTCAAGCAGCGACTTCAGCTTCGGACTAATAGCAAAGTCCGGATTGCCGGTATAGTATTTCTGCAAGATGCCGTCGGCTGTGGTGTGTGGTGTATAATGTTCGCCATCGCGCGGATAGCTACCATCCACTTTACCATATGAAATGCGGAGCGTACTATTCGCATCGGCCCAGTAATTACCCGGAAACATCTTCATCATGCCTTCAGTGTATTTCTGCATCCAGAAATCGATTTGCTTGTTATAATCACCTACCTGCGGACGCAAACGCACATTGTAATCGGTCGTCATTGCATTCGCTGCAGCATAAAACGGGTCCGCTTTCAATTTCTTAATCATCCCCTTCCCCGGCTTGGAAAGCAGCTTAAAAAGAGCCGTGGAATCGCTGAACACAGACTTCATGTAATCCAGCGACACGCTTGCAGTTTCTTTGTTATCCAGAACACCTACTGTATTATATTTCACATCATGAAGTGGCTGCAATCGCTTGTAAATCGCCATCTCCGTCTCCAAATCAAAGTCCTTGTAAAAAGAGCGCGCACCTTGTTTTAGTTCTTCGATGGTTGAAGCCAATTTTCCTTGCGCCTGCAACGTATCGAAGTTCTCAATGAGGTCGTGAAAACGGTAACTGAAGTTGAACAACTCAGGACCGTAGTACATATACTCCACAAACAATTGAGCTTCGAAGTTGAGGTGGTTCACTTCGTTGTAAATGGACTTGAGTTTGGGTAATACCTCGGCGTACTGACTAAATTCCGGCTTTTGGCATTGAGCCGTGTACTGTTCTTCAAAGGCACGCTTTTGCTCAAGAGCGCGGAAGTTGGTAAGTCCTATTTGCTGGCCCTTCCATTTTTTCCATGCATTGGCAACATCGCTTTGCTTGGCAGCATACTTAATGCGAATCTCATCACTAGCGCGCATGCGTCCTTCCAATACTGCAATGGTTTGATCGCGCATGTCGATGCGCATAGGATTGAGTTGGTTGGTAATGAAATCGACCGCGTAACTCGTAAGCAAATGCTCGGTGCGACCCGGGAAACCATAGACCATACTGAAATCGCCTTCCTTCACTCCTGCGATGTTGATGGGTAAGTGATGCGCCGGATGAAAAGGCACGTTTTTATCGCTGTACTTCGCGGGTTCGTTGTTGGCATCGGCATAGATGCGAAACACGCTGAAATCGCCGGTATGGCGAGGCCACACCCAGTTATCGGTGTCACCCCCAAACTTCCCGATTTCGCTCGGAGGTGCGCCCACCAAACGAACGTCGTTGTAGGACTTGGTGAGTATGGCCAAGTATTGATTGCCATAGTTGAACGCCTTCAGTTGCAGGCCCAATAGCGGATTCTCTTTCTTATATTTCTCTTCAAGTGCCTTTTTGTTTTTCAGCAGCAGTGCATCCACCTCGGCCGGAGTCATAGTGCCGGTGATGCCATTACGCATGGCTTCGGTTACATCGTCCATGCGCACCACGAACACAACACTCAGACCATCGCAACGGAGCTCCTCTGCTCTGCTCTTGGCCCAGAAGCCATCGCGCAAGTAGTCGTTTTTCAATGATGAGTGATATTGAATATAATCGAATCCGCAGTGGTGGTTGGTAAACAGCAGTCCATCGTTGCTCACGATTTCGCCTGTGCAACCTCCGCCAAAAAGCACGATGGCATCCTTGAGGCTGGAGCCATTGGCATCGTAAAGATCCTCGGCTGTGAGCTGCAAGCCCTGTGATTGCATGTCGCTATACACCACATTGAGCAGCGACGGAATCCACATGCCCTCTTTCGCAAACACCGTTTGCACTATCAGCAGCAACGCTGCCATAAATTTCACTTTCATCGTTAAGCAATTTGGGCGGCAATTTAGCGATGGAGAGAGATTCAACGGCAAGAACCGGTGTATGTGAACTAGACCCGCAGGGGCTTCATAACAGTAACCCTGGTGAATTGAATATAATCAGAAGAAAAGTCCACCGCTTCAGCGGTGGGACAATGTGAATTATCAGCGTCTTATAACCCCACGATTAAAATCGTGGGTTGTCTCACAACTCCACCCCTGCTCGCTGGATATGTTCTCTTAACTTATCATTCTGAATGGTGCTGAAACGAATGATATCGCAATGGATGGGGAGATTGAGATTTTCAATTTGCGACTGGATATTCAGCAACTCAGAAAAAGTCATTCCCTGATCGATCAGACAAATATCCAAATCCGATCCTTCCCGGTAATTGCCCAACGAACGTGAACCAAATACCACAGCCCGTTTAACCGAGAACTGTTCCGAACAAATTGCCTTTATGCTTGCTAAATGAGCGTCTGATATTCCAATATCGGTTGACATTCCGAAACGCTGAATTATAAAAGGTTCAAGGTGTTATTCAACTCATTCAATTGCTTAGCATACACGCCGGAAATCTCATTAATCAAATCCTGAACAACTTGCTCGTCGTATACATGAGAAGTCAAATTTCTACTTTGAATGGATTCGAACCATTTTGCGCCGTCATTTATCAACCCAACTTCCAACGCCTTTCGAAATACATCACGCGATCCATACAAATCTGACGTTCCTTGATATCGGAAATAATCCTGAAGAGTCTTCCAAGCCAATTCATGCGTAAACTCGAATACCTGCACCAATCCTTGCTTTTCAAGGTTGCTTAGCGGTCGCGAATGCAACAGTTCAATCGCTTCATTGAACTGAATCAACGCTCGATTATAATTGTGCAATCGCTGTTTCCAACGTATGTCTAAGCTATCCATACAGCAAAAATGAACCTACTTCGTTTACAACGAGTGACTTTCAAATGAAAATTGTCAGAGATCGTAAATTTTACGCCTACGATTTCAATCGAGGTCGCCAAGATCCCCACCGCTGAAGCGGTGGGCTAATCAAGCTGAAGCGGTGGGCTAATAGAGCGCAAGCGGTGGGCTAAAGAAACTACCTGTGCTGTGAAATCTCCAAAAACAAAAAGCCCCGGTCAGTGACCGGGGCTTTTCAATTATCTAAGAATACAAGATTACTTGCTTTCTTCTGTGTTGTCGCCTTCCATCTTTTCTTTCAGGTTGGCAAGCACACTCAAGTCGCCCAATGTAGACTTCTCTACCTGTGCATTTACAGCCTTCACAGCATTTGAATCTGTTCCTTCCTGCTTCTTCGGACGTGGAGCGGCCTTCTTAGCTGCCTCAGGGCTGCCTGGCTCATCTTCCTTCCAAGTACCGGTGTGGCTCACTGAAATCTTACGCTGGTTCTTGTTGAACTCAACGATTACGAAATCGAGCACATCGTCCATCTTCGCATTCGAACCATCTTCCTTCTTGAGGTTCTTGTTCATGCAGAAGCCTTCCAAACCATAGGGCAATGCCACGATAGCGTGTGAACCTTCCTTACGAACGATCGTTCCCTGGTGCTTCGAACCTTCTACGAATACAGTTTCGAATACATCCCATGGGTTCTCCTCAATTTGCTTGTGACCGAGGCTGATGCGACGGTTGTCTTTATCGAGCTCAAGAACTACCACTTCGAGTTCATCACCAATGTGACAGAATTCGCTTGGGTGCTTGATTTTCTTGCTCCATGAAAGATCGCTGATGTGGATGAGACCGTCAATGCCTTCAGCCAATTCGCAGAATACACCGAAGTTGGTGAATGCGCGAACTTTCGCTTTGTGCTTGCTGGTAACCGGGAAGCGTGATTCGATGTTTTCCCATGGATCTTGTGTGAGTTGCTTCATACCCAAAGACAGCTTGCGCTCTTCCTTGTCTACGCTCAAAATCACACACTCTACCTCTTGACCAACCTTGAGGAAGTCCTGAGCTGAACGCAAGTGCGTGCTCCATGACATTTCGCTCACGTGAATCAAGCCTTCTACACCTGCCGCTACTTCGACAAATGCACCGTAATCGGCCAAAACAACTACTTTTCCTTTTACTTTCTGACCTACTTCCATAGAGCCTTCGATAGCATCCCATGGGTGAGCAGTAAGCTGCTTCATACCCAACGCAATGCGCTTCTTATCATCATCGAAGTCGAGGATAACCACGTTGATCTTCGAATCCAACTGCACGAGCTCTTCCGGATGTGTAACACGACCCCAAGAAAGGTCTGTGATATGGATCAATCCGTCTACGCCACCAAGGTCTACGAACACACCGTAAGAAGTGATGTTCTTCACGATACCCTCGAGTACCTGACCCTTCTCGAGGCCGCTCATGATGAGCTTCTTCTGCTCTTCGAGTTCGGCTTCTATCAACGCTTTGTGAGATACTACCACGTTCTTGAATTCGTTGTTGATTTTCACAACTTTCAATTCCATGATCTTACCTACATACTGATCGTAATCGCGGATTGGCTTCACGTCGATTTGTGAACCTGGCAAGAACGCCTCGATTCCAAATACGTCTACGATCAAACCACCCTTTGTGCGGCTCTTCACCTCACCCTTGATGATTTCACCGCTTTCCAACGCAGCGTTCACATTGCCCCATGCGCTAAATACGCGTGCGGTTTTGTGCGATACGTGGAGCTGGCCATTTTTATCTTCTGTCTGTTCGATGAAAACAGGCACTACATCACCCGCCTTCAGGTCGGGGTTGTAGCGGAATTCACCTGCAGGCACAACGCCCTCAGACTTATAACCGATGTTTACTACAACTTCTTTTTTGTTAACGCTTACAACTGTTCCGTTTACAACTTCACGCTCGCGGATAACTGACAAGGTAGATTCGTACATCTTGTCGAGCTTCTTGCGCTCATCGTTGTTGTAACCGCCGGCTGCTTCATAAGCATCCCAGTTAAACTCGCCCTTTTCATTCAGGTACATTTGCTCATCCGCAGTGCTGAAGATTTCAAGCGGCTCTTCCGCTCCACCTTCTTCTTCTGGGGTTGATTCTGCTGTTGTTCCTGCGTTTTCAGCAGCTGCCTCATTGACAACATTGAGGTCTTTTTCTTCGGCTTCTTCAGCCTTAACTCGTTTCGATTCAGCCATGGTGGCTTTGTTTTAATTGTATTCTGTTTCCCAATAAAAGCGGGGCATTCAACAAAACAGAAGGGGTTTTACTTGTTATTTTACACAGCCGGAATGCTACTGCCATGCACCCTGCCTTGCGGCAAACGGGGCGCGAATATACGCAGGAATGGTTGATTATCAAAATAAAAGGGCGAAGGGCGAAGGGCGAATGACAAATGGCGAGTGGCGAATGGCGAGTGAAGCGAGGAGAATGGAGAATGGAGAATGATTGGAGATGTTATAAAACAAAAAGGCCGGATTTGAGATTCAAATCCGGCCTTTCAATTCGTCATTCGCCACTCGCCATTCGCCACTAACCAAGGTAAGACTTCAAAATCTTACTGCGGCTGGTATGCTTGAGACGGCGTATAGCCTTTTCTTTAATCTGACGCACGCGCTCACGGGTGAGGTCGAAACGTTCTCCAATTTCTTCGAGGGTTAGCGGATGCTCTCCGTTCAATCCGAAGTACAAACGCACCACATCCGCCTCGCGGCTAGTGAGAGTGCGCAGTGAGCGTTCGATTTCCTTACGCAACGACTCATGCAACAAATCGGTATCCGGTGACGGAGTATCGTTGGTTTGCAACACGTCGTACATAGTACTGCTGCTATCATCACCGTCCTTCAATGGAGCGTCCATGGATACGTGACGACCGCTATTGCGCATGGATTGCTTTACCTCGTCGAGGGTCATTTCCAACACCTCAGCCAATTCAGCCGGTGTGGGTGGGCGCTCGAACTCCTGCTCCAACTTGGCAAAAGCCTTATTGATCTTGTTGATTGAACCAATCTTGTTCAAAGGCAGGCGAACAATACGCGATTGTTCTGCCAACGCCTGAAGAATAGACTGACGAATCCACCATACGGCGTAGGAAATGAATTTGAAACCACGGGTTTCATCAAATCGCTGAGCAGCTTTGATAAGACCTAGGTTACCCTCATTAATCAAGTCGGGCAAACTCAATCCCTGATTCTGGTACTGCTTGGATACAGATACCACGAATCGAAGGTTGGCCTTGGTAAGCTTTTCCAACGCAACCTGGTCGCCGGCCTTAATACGCTTGGCCAACTCCACTTCTTCTTCTGCAGTAATAAGGTCTACGCGACCAATTTCCTGCAGATACTTATCCAACGAAGCGGTTTCCCGGTTCGTTACCTGTTTGGTGATTTTTAACTGCCTCATGTATTGTTTTCAATTGTTGGGGTCATCCCCGTTTAAGCTAATCTCAAGTAAGCAATCAATGCAAGTATAGGCAAATTACCTATATCTGCTCTCTTAGTTTGCTTGTGCCTCAGGCTTTGGCAACAACACCTTGCGCGACAACTTGTATTTACCGTTCTTCGGGTCTTTACCTATAACCTGAACCTTTACCTTGTCGCCTTCCTTCAACACATCGCGAACATTCTCAATGCGGTGCCAATCGATTTCTGATACGTGCAACAATGCATCTTGTTTCGGCAATATTTCCACGAACGCTCCGAAGGCCTGTATATTCTTCACAACACCTTCATAAATTTCCCCAACCTCAATTTGTGGTGGGAAAACAATGCTGCGAACACGCTTCAAAGCTGCGTCCAAGTTCTCCTTATTGGCAGAAGCAATCTCAACGATTCCTTTGTTGTCAACCTCGGAAATAGTAATAACCGTGCTGGTTGTCTTTTGAATCTCTTGAATAATCTTACCGCCGGGGCCGATTACCGCACCAATAGTGTCGCTTGGAATCTCCAAACTAACAATACGTGGTGCATGTGGCTTATAATCATCAGCAGGCTTATCCATGGTCTTCATCATCTCGCCCAAAATGTGCAAGCGACCCTGACGAGCTTGTTCCAAGGCGTTCTTCACCATGTCCATGCTCAATCCCTTGATCTTGATGTCCATCTGACAAGCAGTAATACCCTTTGAAGTACCGGTTACTTTGAAGTCCATATCTCCCAAGTGGTCCTCATCGCCGAGGATGTCGGAAAGAATCTGATACTTTGAGTTGTCTTCGTTGGTAATCAATCCCATCGCAATACCGGAAACCGGTGCAGTGATTTGAACACCACCGTCCATCAGTGCGAGGGTTCCGGCGCAAACCGTTGCCATCGAAGAAGAACCGTTCGACTCCAGGATATCCGACACGATACGAATAGCGTATGGACACACATCTTGCGCCGGGATTACCGGCTTCAATGCGCGAAGAGCGAGGTTACCATGACCGATTTCACGGCGGCTTGTAGCACGAATAGGACGAGCCTCACCTGTGCTGTATGGTGGGAAGTTGTAGTGCAACAAGAAGCGATCTTCACGTGGCATTACAGCGCTGTCAATCATTTGCTGATCGAGCTTCGTTCCCAAAGTAAGTGTTGTCAACGATTGAGTTTCACCACGGGTGAAAACGCTTGAACCGTGAGCACCGGGCAAATACCCTACTTCGCTCCAAATTGGGCGGATTTGGGTAGTGCTACGACCATCCAAACGAATGCCTTCATTGAGGATCATGTTGCGCATGGCATCCTTCAAGCAATCGTGGTGATATTTATTGATTAGGAAGCGATTAGCTTCTTTGAACTCATCTGTAAGTTGAGCTTCGAATTCGTCTTGAATAGCATGAAACGCATCTGAACGAGTGTTCTTATCAGAAGGCGTTTTGGCAGTTGTGTAGTACTTCTCGTAGCAAGCATCCCACACGCGCTTCTTCAACTCCTCATCCTTAGGCTCGTGATCATATGAGCGCTTTGGATTGGCCTTACCAACTTTAGAAGCCATTTCCTGTTGAGCGCGGCACTGTGCCTTGATGGCTTCGTGAGCAACTTCCAGAGCTTGGATCATCTCTGCTTCAGAAACTTCCTTCATCTCTCCTTCTACCATTACGATGCTGTCGAGGCTACCGGCTACCATCAATTCAAGGTCAGCTGTTGCCAATTGAGCCCAGGTAGGATTAACGACAATCTGACCATTGATGCGCGCAACGCGAACTTCAGAAATCGGACCGTTGAAAGGGATATCAGAAACTGCAAGTGCAGCAGAAGCTGCCAAACCCGCAAGGCTGTCCGACATATTTTCCTTATCGGCAGAAATCAAGTTCACAACGACTTGAACATCGGCGTGAAAATCATCGGGGAACATCGGGCGCAATGCGCGGTCGATGAGGCGGGCAACGAGAATCTCATCGTCATACGGACGAGCCTCTCGCTTGAAGTAACCACCGGGAAAACGTCCGGCAGCTGCATATTTTTCACGATATTCCACCGTCAACGGCAGAAAATCGACACCATCTTTTGCTTGTGAGCTGGCTACTACAGCAGCCAACAACATTGTATCACCTTGTCTTACCACAACAGAACCGTGTGCCTGTTTAGCAAGTTTGCCGGTTTCAATCGTCACCGGACGACCATCTCCCAAGTCTATGGTTTGGGTTACCAATTCGTAGTTCATTTCTTCTTTTTTCGGATAAAAAACGTCGGTTAAAAAAAACGCGAAAAGGCAATTGTGTTCAATTGCCCTTTCGCTTGCGCAGTTTGCGCCATATTATTTGCGGAGATCAAGCTCTTTAACAATAGCACGATAGCGGGCAATATCAGTCTTCTGCAAGTAGTCGAGCAAGCTGCGACGCTTACCTACCAAACGAATAAGGCTGCGCTGAGTACCAAAGTCCTTCTTGTTCACCTTCAAGTGTTCAGTGAGGTGGCTAATGCGGAATGTGAACAATGCGATTTGACCTTCGGCCGAACCGGTGTCCTTTTCAGATTTTCCGTGTTTCTTGAAAATCTCTTGTTTCTTTTCTGTTGTAAGATACATGCTAATACTTATGTAAGTGATTGTTATGTGATTCCCTCGTGCCGAACGATTTCGGTTTTTGAGGGGTGCAAATGTACGCAAGCAAGGGGCGTTTGAATCAAACTTTGTGAAGTTTTTTTCTGTCCGATGCAAAATAACTTCATTGCACCTACTTTCGCGCCTCCTAAAATCAACTTATTTCTAATAACCATGAAAAAATTCATCTTGTGTTTGGTTGCTTGCGGCAGTATGCTGAGCAGCTGCGAACAGAGTAAAGTAAGCAATGTTAAAATGAAGGACCAGCGCGACAGCCTAAGCTATACAATAGGTCTCAGCATTGGAAGCAGCTTCATGCAGAGCGAGTTAACCGACCTTAACTATGATCTTCTTATCAAAGGAATGAAAGATCAGAAAGACAGCACAGGTGCCATGGAATTGCAAGAGGCAGAAGCATTCATCCAGGAAGTGATGATGAAGAAGCAGGAAGCAAAGGCTGCAGTAGACAAAGAGGCCGGCGTAAAGTTTTTGGCTGATAACAAAAGCAAGCCCGGGGTTATGACTACTGCGAGCGGATTGCAATATCAAGTAATGTCTGAAGGAACGGGACAAAAGCCTATGGCCACAGACATGGTAACTGTGCATTACCACGGAACCACCATCGACGGAACAGTGTTCGACAGTTCAGTAGATCGCGGTGAGCCTGCTTCATTCGGTCTGAATCAAGTTATTCCGGGTTGGACGGAAGGTGTGCAATTGATGAGCGTTGGAAGCAAGTACAAATTCTTCATTCCTGAGAATCTTGCTTACGGTGCTCAATCACCTAGCCCGGTTATCAAGCCCTACTCGACTTTGATATTTGAAGTTGAACTCATCAGCATTGATTCAGCAGGAAAAAAATAATTAGGTAAGCTGTTAGCAAAAAATCGACGGCAGGGTGAATTTCTAATTTTACATTTGCCGCCCGCTTTTGATTAGGGCAGACTATTTGACAGCAAAAACCGAATGGCTTGCCGATTGTTATAAGCACAATTGATTTTAAATTAAACAGATATAAAAATGGCAACACAAATCACGGATCAAAACTTCGCCGAACTGGTTCAAAACAGTGATAAGCCTGTGATGATTGACTTTTGGGCAGAATGGTGTGGACCTTGCCGCATGGTAGGTCCTATCGTTGACGAAATAGCAACCGACTACGAAGGAAAAGCTGTAGTAGGTAAAGTAAACGTTGACGAAAACCCTGAAATCAGCACACGCTTCGGTATCCGTAACATTCCCACCATCATCTTCTTGAAAGGCGGTGAAATCAAGGACAAGAGCGTAGGCATTGTTCCGAAAAACGTACTCACTGAAAAAATGGACGCTTTGCTTTAACAGGTAAAGTAAAATCTTGAAAAGCTGTCAGCACCTTGGCAGCTTTTTTTATGTAACCATACCCGCAATCCGCAATTCGTAATCAGTTCCCTCACCATGGATACTCGCATCATAAAAGCAATCGTCGCAGCAGCAGCTGTTTCATTCAATACTTATCTCTTTGTTCTCGGACGCTGGGGCTGGGGTATCACGTTGCTGATTGTGACTGCTATCCTTGTATTGGTTGTATTCCGAAGCACACGCATGATTATGGTGTTTTACCAGATGCGCATGCAGCGTATGGATAAAGCAAAAACATGGCTTAATCGAATTAATCCGGAACATTTATGGGCGAAACAAAAAGGGTATTACTACTTCTTGCTGGGTTCGGCCGACATTCAAACCAATAGCCTCTCACAGTCTGAAAAGAATTTCCGCACCGCCTTGCAATACGGATTACGACTCGATCACGACAAAGCAGCCGCTTATTTGAACCTAGCTGTCATTTCGGCCAACCGCCGCAAAAAACGCGAAGCAATTACACTGCTCAACGAAGCGAAAAAGTACGACTCAAAGGGATATCTCAAGAACGATATCAAGCAGGTGAGCAAGATGGTGAATGGGCTTTAATGGGTACTGGGTACTGGGTACTGGGTGCCGGTAAATCGGGTTTAGGGGTAAAAGAAAATTGAATTCAGAACATGCCAAAGAAATTGACGAACGTAAACATCTATAAATTTCGTGTCATCATCGATACCGAACAGGATGTATTTCGGGACATCGAAATTGAGACGGACACAACGTTTGAAAAGCTGCATGAGGCCATTCTCGATGCGTTCGACTTTGAGTTGGGTGAAATGGCCAGCTTCTACATGAGCGACGAGCAATGGGAGAAGGGGCTTGAAATTCCGCTAATGGAAATGGCCGGCGACGCTGCACTGAGCATGAAGTCGACCAAGTTATCGGACATGGTGAGCAAACCTTCCGAGAAAATCCTGTACGTATATGATTTCATGCGCATGTGGATTTTTTACGTTGAATTGATGGAAGTGAAGAAGGACCTTCCCAGCACGATATACCCTCGCGTTGCCCTCGTGTATGGCGATGCTCCGTCACAAGACTCCAAGGAAATGGACCTGTTCGGATCAGAGTTCAGCGAAGAAGAGTTTACCGAGATGCACGGCGATGTGAATGAAGAGGAAGACGGCGAAGAAGACATGTTTGATGCCGGCGAAGACTATTTTGATGAAAGTGAATTCAACGGATCCTACGGCAGCTATGAAGATAACTAATCGTTTGCTTTTAATACTCGGAACTGCAATCCTGATTATCGGATGCACTACCGATTCGAAGCAAATCACTTCCGATATGATTCATTTCCCTCCTTCCGGCGGGGGTGAATCGGCGGATGCGCCCATTATCACATTCGATTCAACTGTATGTCGATTTGGGACTCTAGCAATCGGTGAAAAGTATCCGCACGTGTTTCACTTCACCAACACCGGAAATGCTCCCCTACTGATTACCCAAGTCAATCCATCGTGCGGCTGCACAACAGCCAAGGATTGGCCCAATACTCCCATCGCACCCGGTGAATCGGGCCGAATCTCAATCGAGTTCAACAGCGCCGGTAACTCCGGATCAGTAGATAAAAGTATATCGGTACTCACCAACTGCATACCTGCCGTTGAAGTGCTGCGCATACAAGGCATGGTGATAGGAATGGACAACACTGCTCCTGCAAAATCACCGGTTCACATGGAAATGGAAACCCCACAATAGAAATAAATACAACACAAACAATGACAATTACTCTTCTTCAAGCACAAGGACAAGGCGGCGGCATGGGCACGCTTCTATTTATGGTAGGCTTTTTTGCCATATTCTACTTCTTCATGATTCGCCCACAAATGAAAAAAGCCAAGGAACAACGCAAGTTTCAGGAAGGCGTAAAAGTGGGTGATCGCATCATGACCATCGGAGGTATTCACGGTGAAGTAATCGAAACCGACGAAACCACCGTGGTAATTAAAATTGACCAAGGTCGCATGCGCATTGAAAAGGCTGCCCTGAGCGTAACCAAAGAGGTTTCAGAGGGAACGAATAAGTAACAGTTCGGTGCTATTATATTTGAACAAAATACTCTCATGAAAAATATCTTTTTCTTTTCACTTGCTACCCTGTTGATGGGAGGATGCGATCACAGCCAGAATCACTCTCACGCAGAGGAAGGCGCAATGACGCGCGAATTCTATGGTGACTCATTCGACATCTCAGCTTCGATTCCGGTTTCAGCTGTTATGGCTCAACTGGAAGGAAAAGACACCTTGTTCACTACCATCGACGGTGTGATCGACCAAACCTGCCCTGCTGCCGGTTGCTGGATGAATATGCGCCTCGATAGCGGAGTGCAGAAAATCACCACAGACCACATTTTCTTCGTTCCACTCGAAGGATGTGAAGGTCTCAATGCAAAAGCTAAAGGCAAAGCTTTCTACGATGAGATTAGCGTAGAAATGCTCAAACACTACGCGCAGGAAGAAGGAAAGACAGAAGCGGAAATTGCTGCCATTACAGAACCTAAAAAAGTGCTCAATTTCGTAGCTACCGGTATCATGATTCAAGGATACAAAGAGCCCGAAGGCGGCGCCAAGCAAGGCACCTGCAACCATGATCATGGCGATGGCGAACACCACGATCATGACCATGAGCATGAATCGAATGAAAAGAATGAAGAGGGAGGTCACTGACCCCCTTTTCTTTTGAACCAAAGCCCGAATGGACAAATACCGCATTCTGCTTGTTGAAGATGAGGACAGCCTCGCAACCGCGCTTACTCTAAATCTCGAAATGGAGGGTTACTACGTGGCATCGGTTCGCGATGGACACGCAGCACTCGACAAGTTCAGAAACCAGCATTTCGACTTGGCTATACTGGATGTAATGATCCCACTGATGGATGGATTCTCGGTATGCCAAACCATTCGATTGGAGGGAAACACAACTCCTGTGCTCTTCCTATCGGCCAAAGGCACCGGAAAGGACCGCGTGGAAGGGCTAAAAATTGGAGGAGATGATTATCTGACCAAACCATTCGATCTCGAGGAATTATTACTTCGTGTGCGAAAGCTCATCAAACGAAGATCAGATGGGCATACCCTAGCTGAACTCAATGAATACACATTCGGAGAAAACAATCACATCAACTTCTTGAACTTCACCATTCGTGACAACCAAGGTGTAGAATCGGTGATCAGCAAAAAAGAGATTATGCTGCTGAAACTATTGATTCAACGGAAGGGTGAAGTGGTGAGCCGAGAAGAAATCCTCGAAAAAATTTGGGGATACGATGTCTTCCCCAGCACACGTACCATCGACAACTATATACTCGCATTTCGTAAGTACTTCGAGACGGACTCGCGCAATCCCAAGCATTTTCACTCCGTTCGCGGTGTGGGCTATCGCTTTACCGATTAATTCTTCCCGATTGCGGCTTCTACTTCGGCAGCAATTGATTCTTGAGAAATAGAATTGCCACTCTTTTGCTGTTGCAGATACAATTTCCACGCAACTGCCTCTGCCAGTTGACCCACAGTTTGCATTTTGAAGTTCGAGGCAGTCTTGCTGAGAATATAAATTCCTGCAGCGCAAACCGCCATTCCAATGATACTTACAAACCAATCCATGCCGATTCCTATCGGTATGCATGTGAAGAAGAGAAATATAAGGGCACCATTCAGGATACCATTCGGCTTCAACACATCGAGCTCCATTCCGGCAGCACCCGACCAGGAAGAAATGTTCGCTCTCCTACCCTTCTCCGGGAAGAGTTCCTCCAACGAAGACTCCATGTGAATACCGTCTGCTTTAAAACCCATTTTTACCAGTCCTGCCTTTAACTGAGCAAAGGCCTTTTCGGTTGTCCATTCTCCGGAAACCTCATCGGAAATGCGCTGAATGAGTAAATCGGATAAACTGGAGTTTGAAAAAGACTTACCCTTAAAGTCATCCATCGTCATCGCGCAATTGTAGCGTCGATTCAACTTCTGCAGTATTCCTTCAATTTGATTGGGTGTAATTAATTCTGACATAGTTTTTCTTATCGCGGCAAAAATAGATGCCCCAGCCACCTTTCGTTCGGTTAACGCAATTATCTCATCGACCCAAGATTGCAAGGAGCAACGGAAGGAATAAGAATATTGATTATCAATGGATTAAACAATTCACCATTAAAGTAGGCAACCCCCCCTTAACATCTCCGTCATATAGATGGTTGCGCAGTTTTTCCAGGACTGCGTTGGTTTCAAAATTTTCCTTGCAGGTTTAAACAAAAAGGGGTTCGACGTGAATCCCTTTTTTGTGCGCATAAAATTGACCCTAGCCCGCATCTTCTTTATCCACCCACCTCACACCTTATACCTTATACCTTACACCTATTTCCTATCCATCATCTTATTCATTCCCATCATCTGCTTCATCACCTTCTCCATTCCGTCCGGTGAGCCATCGAGAAATATAATATTCCCCTTGCCGTATTCAGCAAAGTTCTTAACCGCTTCGGTCCACATACTGAACATAATGACAGAGGTATCCAGGTTGGCCTGTTGCATCTCGCGCGCAGCGTTCTGCATACCACGTGCAACCTCTTCCCTGAAAAGTGCTACCCCTTGTCCTCGCATTTGCGCTGCCTCACGCTCTGCTTGTGCCGCAATTTTGATGGCGTTACCTTCTGCTTCAGCAGCCTTTGTTTTCGTGATTAATAGAGCCTGACCTTCGTTTTCCGCTGCAGCCTTCAAGTTATTCGATGCCACAACTTGCGCCATCGACTTGATAATAGCTTCATCGAAAGTGATATCGTTAATCTGCAAATCCTGCAAGTGATATCCCCACTCTTCCAAGCGGTTATCGATTTCAGCTTTAACGTGCTCAACAATTTCATTGCGCAAGCCTAATACTTCCGCTTGTCGCTTGGTAGCAACAAATGCGCGTATCGTGCCTTCAATCGTGCGCACCAACGCTTGCATCAAGCTACGTTCGTCGATGAACTTAAAGGCAACTCGCTTTATGACCTCCTCCTCTCCATTCAT
>Ga0315905_10003453_pt1 | contig 16313 bp, 11 predicted proteins | sample LakEriMetagenome_5_FD_203522 | JGI IMG/M metagenome (GOLD analysis project Ga0315905, IMG submission 203522) | Freshwater fungal communities from buoy surface, Lake Erie, Ohio, United States - Buoy 4 MA121 | ecosystem: Environmental > Aquatic > Freshwater > Lake | place: USA: Lake Erie, Ohio... | reverse complement strand
GAAGTATTTATGTCTTTACTAATCTTTAATCATAGTTTCGGAAGGCTTTAATCTGTTTAAATTTTCTCTTGAACCAACTACGACCAATTTGTCCCTTGCTCGGGTGAGTCCTACATACATGAAATCATTAAATTCTTCAGCATTATGAAATCCATCTAAGGCTAATATGACAACTGGCCGTTCTAGTCCTTTGAATCCACCCACGGTTCCGTAGAAAACATTCTCATTCGTCCAGAAATCTGACCAGTATAAATCTCTATCCTTGTTTGCTATTTCAGCATGAACAGGATGCCTATTCTTAGTTGTCAACAAAGCAATTTCACCTGGGTGCCAATTGTCTTTTTCGGTCAATCTTTCTACCATGTCATCTGCAGCTTCAATTACTTTTTGCTCTGGAACTTCAATCATTTCTACAGGAAATGAATTGGGACCCCTGGCTACTAATGATTCTTCACTAAACAATGCTGCCAATTCTGCAATTTGTTTTGAATTTCTAATGTTTTCCTTTAATCTAAATTTCGCATACTTACTAATAGGGAAATTTCTTTTACCAAATACTTTTTGATTCACATCACCAAATGCTCCAATTTTTCCATTTTGCCGTAGGGATATTTCTAGCGTTGTCCACCAGGACGACATAAAATCTTGTGCTTCATCGACAATAAATGCGTCGAATTTTTCTTCCTCTGATAATTTTTCAGCCGCTTGTATAAGGGCACTGGCATATGGGTCGTTTTCTTCATTGTAATTTGCAGGAGCACCGGCCGTAGTTCCAATTTGCTTCGCAAATTCATGAAAAGTACCAATAAATTCCGGTCTTGCACCTTCCTGTAACTCCAAACCTTTTTTATGCAGGTAGGAAACTAACCCCCTGTTATAAGCAACTATTCCAATCTTCAACCCTTGTTCTATCCAGATTTTAGCCTGCTCAAATGCCAGCCAAGTTTTTCCTGAACCCGCCGGACCATAAACAATAAATTTATCATTCTCAGAAAGTTGATCAAGTAATTCAATGCTCTGATGTGTTAATTCTTTAACATGTGCATAGTTATTTCCTAAAGCTGTTTCTCTATCCAAATCCTTCAAATCTTTCGGCTGTATATGTTTTAAAGCAGCTTCAATCCAGGCATTACCTGATGGAGCTGAGGCGTTAGATTTAGTGTTTAAATTGTTTTTTATAGTTGAGAGTACAAATTCTAAATTATTTTTATCAACTATTTTCTCAATGGGTAAATCTGGGCTATTCGATGTTTTAACTTGACTATCTGGAAAGCAAACGATCCAGTCACTTTTAATGTTGCCTTGCGACCAGCGATTTCTTAAGAACTCACGGAAGGTATTCATATTGCGTTTTGCTTGCACAGCAGGGTGTATTGCTCTGCTACTTTTACTATCAGATTGAATCCAGTCTTGACCATCAAAAGATATATGCCCGCCCTTAACTTCGATTACCACCAGTCCCATATCTTTCAAAAATAAGATAAAGTCAATCTCAACATCACCTAAATTAAGATCAGTAAATTCAAAGTTACAAACAATTACATCTTCCGGAGACAATGCTTTACGCAATGCCAGATAGACTTTTTCTTCCGCTTTACTTCGAAAATTGGGCTTTGCTGGTATAACAGTCGGTCCCATGATATGACTTATTTTGATAATTCAATTAGATTTTGCGTAGACAATTTTACAGTTCTTCCTAATGGCATTCTAAACCTAGCTAAATCTTTGTGGATTTGAATATCACCTTCAAGATCATGAAAATATTCAATATTCAGATCTTCCGCCTGGTACAAGATCTGCCTAGCTGCGTTTAAATCAGCCACAGAAGTTTCCTGTTCAAAATCATCTGAATCAAAGCGTTTATTAATGCCAAAGCTACTCAACTTTTTGCTACTCAGTGTTGCCAATATTCCATCTACAACAAAATGACTTAAGTTCGGGGTAGCGTGCAAATTTCTGTCGGCTTTAGAGTGCCAAACTGGACGGTCATAATCCACGCATACTAATTGTTCGCCACACACATTGATTACTGCCATTACATCACTCATGTGCCTCCTTATTTTTCGCCGTACTACCCTTAAGGCTAGATATTAAGTACTCTAAGATCATGATCTTAACTCCAGGGCAGCTTTATTTCATCAATAAACAAGATATAAAATTGGTGAGCGATCTAAGTCATTACAAGATCGGCATAGTCGGGAGTCGCTTGAGCGTGAATCTAAAGAAATATACTTTGGGCAATTGAGCAAAGTGCTAAGTTCTTTGTCGTTTAGTAAGGGATAGCGTGTTAACACAGGTAAAAACCACTCACGAAATCTTTCACCAGCCTCAGCGTATGCAAGTTCCATTATTTCAGCGGCGATATGTTTGGAATGAAACCGAACAATGGAGCCCACTGTTAGACGATTTATTCTTGGTTTCAGATCAAATACTCTCTGACCGAGACCCAAATCCACATTTCTTGGGTGCGATTGTGCTCCAGCAACAAATGCACGAGATCGATGGACTACCGACAAGAATTGTAATTGATGGTCAACAGCGCTTAACAACCCTACAAATCTTAATCCACGCTCTTTTAGATTGCACGACAGAAATGGGACTCGAGGACGTTTCTTTGAGGTTACAAGACTTGGTTTACAATCCAAAGCATTACGCCAAGAATCAATCAGATCAGATAAAACTTACCCCAACCAACCAGGATCAACATGCATTTCAAAAAGTATTGAATGGGGAATCCGCTGAAACGGATTTAGAAAAAATTACCAATAACATTTATGCAGCACATACATTTTTTAAGTATGGCTTTAAAGTCTGGATTAAAGCCGGATCTGAGAGCCAAACAAAAATTAATTCTTCCGAAGAGCGAGCCGCGTCACTGGCAAGCGCGGTAAGTTATTTTCTAAATATGGTTGTTATTGACCTTAATATGGATGACGATGCACAGCTTATTTTTGAGACGCTGAACGCACGCGGAACACCACTCTCTCCAGCAGATCTCATTAAAAATGCAATCTTTCAAAAACTTGCTTTAGAGGAAGACCCAAGCATGCTCTACGAAAAATATTGGAAAGTACTTGAAAGCCCATTTTGGGAAGTTGAAATTTCCAGTGGACGTCTACTTTACCCAAGACTTTCTCTTTTCATAAACCAATGGTTGATATCCAAAATTCAGAAAGAAATAACTTACAGGAGACTATTTTCTGAGTTTAAGAGCTATTTGACAGTGAGTGACTCCAGTGCTGAAGACTTCTTAAAGGATATCAACGATAATGCGAGGATTTATGAACAGCTTCACGTAAAGGCGGCAGATCCTACTGCCGATTTATCCTCTATAGAGCTTTTCGTGTACCGACTTAACAACCTTGAGTCGGACATTTTTAAGCCTATTTTGATTTGGTTACTTGATCCTAGTCGTGAGGTAATTCCAGCACTACAAATTGATAAATTTATTTCATCCTTAGAAAGTTGGATGGTTAGACGCGTAGCCACGAAGTCAAACACAAAGAATTACAACAAATTTGTCATTGAGATTCTACGAAAATTAGAAAAACAGCCGCGTTCTAAAGTAGGTGATTTCTTTGAAGACTTTTTGGCTGAACAGACAAGTTACTTAAATCATTGGCCAAGTGATAAAGAAGTCGTTCAGGTTCTCACCACTTATCCTCTTGGCTGGCGAATTACTCGAGCAAGATTACGAGTGATCCTTGAGGCCTTAGAGGATTCTCTCAGAGGATGGAGTGGGTCAAAACCATCGCACGAGCAGCGAATGCGTCGATACTCATCGACAGTCGAGCACATAATGCCAAAGGCATGGGAAAAGAATTGGCCGGCAGTTAAAGATGAAGTTGCAAGAAAGCATCGCGATAACATAATCCAAACGCTGGGAAATTTCACGCTAGCCTCTCGACGCCTTAACTCAAAAATGTCTAATGGCCCATGGAAGGAGAAAAAGAAGGCTCTTTCAGATGCACAACTTACCTCCTTGGCATTAAATAAGGACGTTTTCTCTGAGTCTGAATGGAATGAAACAAAAATTGAAGCGCGCACCTCAAGATTACTGATTGAATTCATTAAATATTGGCCTGTGCCAAATGAAAAACTCCCCAAGAATTTTGTCTCTCCTAGCCAAGATACAAATACTTTAAGTGAGGCGGAATTTAGAGTTGGTGAAAGGTGGACCTCTGCAGAAGAATCAGCTTTAGCGGAAGAATGGGAGCAAGGATTACCGATTAGTGATATTGCTGGATTACATCAGCGAAGAGCTGGCGGAATCATGGCTCGATTAAAAACTCTTGGTTTGCTTCCAGAGGAAGCGACGCAAGAAGACTCGGAAAAGATTCAAATGGCCAAGCGTAGTGAGAGTTAATAGCCATGTTAACGCTTAAGTCTTAACCTATTCCAAGTATAAACCTAGTAACTGTCACTGGACTCGAATAGATTAGGGAAATGGATAACTCTGTCTTAGTGAATCGTTAAAGTTTGCTATGAATCAAATTAATGAAACAAGTAAATTAAAAGACTCTAATGACTTGACTGCCTATCAGGCTAAGTACTACGCCCATGAACTTTTGCGCAGTTATTCAAATGACCATGTAGGCAAATTAGCTGGTCTCCTCTTCGATGCTCAAGTTGAACCAAAACCTCACCAGATCGATGCCGCACTCTTTGCACTGCAAACCCCATATCTCCCTGGAGTGATTCTTGCTGATGAAGTAGGTCTCGGAAAGACAATTGAGGCAGGCATTGTTATTACGCAGTATTGGGCTGAGCGTAAACGTCGTATATTAATTATCTCTCCATCTAGCCTTCGCCAACAATGGCAACAGGAGATGAGAGAGAAATTCTTAATTCCTTCAACTTTACTCGAAGCTAAGTTAAAGGATGAACAACTCACACAAAGCATCCAGCAGAATTCCGAAGTACTAATCTGCTCCTACGAATTTGCTCTGCGCCATGAAACAAGTCTTATCCGTGAATGGGATCTTGTTATATGCGACGAAGCGCACCGGTTGCGTAATATTTATACGGGACGCAATAAGGGACCTGAAGCAGTTAGTCGAATAGTTAGAGGTGCTCGCAAAACTTTGCTCCTTACGGCCACTCCACTTCAGAATCGACTTGAAGAGCTCTACGGATTAGTGAGCGTTTTTGATCCAACGTACTTCTACTCCCTAGATGCTTTTCGGGAGCGCTACATCAAGAGCAGAACTTCAATAACAAACGATGATCTAGTTGACCGTGTAGCCGTAATCAGTAAGCGCACACTTCGTAGAGATGCTGATAAGTATATTCATTTCACAAAACGTCTTCCTCTAACAATTGAGTTTCTTCCGAGTAAGCCTGAGGTTGAGTTATATAACAAAGTAAATGAATATTTACAAAGGCAAGATCTCTATGCCTTCAGTAACTCTCAAAGACATTTAACTGCTCTGATTATTCGAAAGCGATTAGGTTCGTCTACATACGCAGTGGCAAGCACACTCGAAAATATTGCGAACCGATTGAACGAGGAAGTTAAGGCTGGCATTCGGCGAGATAATCGTGGAGTATTGATAAGTAATGATCTATCGCCAGAGGATTTAACTGATGAAGAATGGGAAGAGTTATCGGACTCGGATTACACAAAATCCGAAACTACTTTTGGTCCTGGTGCTGGAGAAAAGTTAGAGAGCAAAGTTATTTCAGAAATGAAAGCCGAAGTCGAAGAGCTTCAGGCTTATGCAAGTCTTGCTCGCAGTATCACTGTTAATGAAAAAGCAACAAAGCTTAATGATGCACTTGAGAAGGGTTTTAGTCGCTTAAGAGAATTGGGAGCGCCAGAAAAAGCCATTATCTTTACTGATTCCACTAAAACTCAAGAATATATCGCTAGGTCCCTAGCCAGTGTCGGTCGGTCGGAAGGACTTATCCTTTTCAACGGCTCAAATGATTCTCCTGGTGCAAGCGAGATTTACAAAGCTTGGCTCGCCGCTAATAAGGATGGTGATGTCATAACGGGTATTTCAGCAGTTGATCGGCGGAAAGCACTTGTTGACTATTTCCGAACTACTGGAAAAATAATGATCGCGACCGAAGCGGCCGCCGAAGGTATAAATCTTCAATTTTGTTCAATGGTAGTCAATTACGACCTTCCATGGAATCCACAACGGGTTGAGCAAAGAATCGGCCGTGCTCATCGATTTGGTCAGAAATATGATGTTGTAGTTGTAAATTTTTCAAATAAGGGAAATCTAGCAGAGGCACGAATTCTTGAGCTTCTTTCCGATAAGTTCCATCTTTTTGAATCAGTTTTCGGTGCAAGCGACGAAGTTCTTGGTGCCATTGAAGATGGGTTCGATTTTGAAAAGAAAATAAATGAAATTCTTAACAACTCCCGTAGCGATGAAGAAATTGACGCTGCTTTTGAAGCACTAGAGGCACATTATGCACCGGAGATTACTTCCGAGATGGCGGCAGCAAAATCCAAAGTATTTGATAATTTGGACCCAAATGTTCAGGACAGACTCAAGGCATATGACTCTCAATCGTTTGACGTACTGAATAAATTCGAACGCCTATTACTTGCGGTTACCATGAGAGAGCTAGCTCCAAATGCCACTTTCCAAAACGACGGACGTAATTTCGTATTGAATAAATCTCCAGTCAATGACGCCAAGATAGGTCAATATTATTTTAAATCTGCGCCGATTGAGAATGCACATCAATACCGCTTCGATAGCCCGTTAGCACGTTTCGTTATCGATCAATCTCTTTTGGAACCTACTCCAAGTCGTGAACTAACTTTCAGTATTAAGAAGTCGGAACGAGTAAGTACCGCAGTCAGGGCTTTGGTAGGAAAGTCTGGCGAACTTACCGTCAAAGTTGTTACATTCAGTATGCAAGCTAAGAATGACAAGATAACTGAGTCATACATGCTTGCTGGGGCTCTGACTGACGATGGCAAGTGGCTAGATCATGAGTATGTCTCTGACATCCTTGATCTCTACTGCTCAAATGAGGGCGCGGAAGTATCCACTGAAGAATCAAAGTTCAAGGCACAGCTAGATGCACGCAGTGATCAATTGCAGAAAGAGGTACAAGGAAGAAATTCTCGCTATTACGACCAACAAGAAGAGCTGCTTTATCGCAATCAACAAGACCGTCATGCCGAATCTGAAGGTAAGATCCGGGAGTATCGAAATAAAGAGAAAGAAGCCCGCAAGAATTCAAAAGCAACAGACAATCCGCTACAGCAATTGAAATTCAAGCAAGAAGCTCGTAAGTGGGCTGAGAAAGCCGAAGAGGAAGATGAGGAAGCAAGAGCGGATCGCAAGAAAATGCGGGACGAGGCTAATGATTATCTAAATTTGATTGAGGAATCACTGAAAGGTACAAGACGTGTTGAAGACTTGTTTTACATACGGTGGAAAATTGTTGATTGATATTAATAGGTTTGCCAAAATTACAATTTGGGAATCAAATTTTAAAATGGAGGGTTAATACATGGAATCAGATAATTCAATAAGTGGGCACAGTCCAGATTTTCGAACTGAACTTGCCAGAGTGATTGAGTCTGTGTCACCAGACGTAATCTCTGATGGGAAACTTGAAGAATTATTGAAAGATGACATCCAGGGAGGTATCGAGCGCTTTGGACTTTTTTGGCCTGGCAAGAAGCAAGCGCTTAGAACTGCACAAGAACCTACGACAGCAACGTTACTGCCAAATGAAGAAGAAAGCTTCGAATGGGAATCGACTAAAAATATATTTATTGAAGGAGATAATCTTGAAGTTTTAAAAGTCCTACAAAAACGCTATCACAACAGCATTAAAGTAATTTATATAGATCCTCCGTATAACACAGGGGGTGAATTCATATATCCCGACAAGTTTCAAGAAGGACTTGCCGGCTATCTAGAATTTTCCCAACAAATTAATTCTGAAGGGCAGAAATTAACTTCTAATTCTGAATCTGACGGGCGTTATCACAGCAATTGGTTGAGCATGATGTATCCAAGGTTAAAACTAGCTAGGAATTTACTAACCGATGACGGTGTCATATTCATTTCAATTGACGATCATGAAATCGAAAATCTCCTCAGGATAGGTAAGGAGATTTTCGGTGAGAATAACCACTCAGCAACATTCATTTGGCAGAAAAAGAAGAAACCATCATTTTTGCATGCAAATGTAGGGTCAATGACTGAATATGTCGTTGCATTTACGCGTAATTATAAAAGCACCTTTCCTTTTTCCGTTGATACAACTACTGAAGGTAAAAAATATCCAATAAATAATGCTGGCAATTCTATGAAAACTCTTAAATTTCCTCCGTCTTCGGTAACTTTTACGGATTCTGAAGCTGTGTATTCACCTCAAGATATGTCGGAAGGAAACATTAAGTGTCGTTTGTTGGAAAAATTAACTGTAAAGAATCACAAGAATGTAAATACAATTGTTATTGAAGGTGAATGGCGATACAGCCAAGACAAGCTTAATTCAATTATTGCAGAAGGTGACTTGATTACAATTTCAAAAGCTCCATTTAGACCAAATCATGTTAAAGCTGGTGGAGAGATTAAGAAAATGCACAACCTACTTACTCCCCAAACTTATAATCTTGAAACCAACGAAGACGCCACCGCTCATCTAACCTCGCTTTTAGGAGGCGACTATTTTGACAATCCTAAACCTGTAAGTCTTATCCAAATGTTGGTAAAGGCAGTGACTTATGACGACCCAGAAGCCACGGTATTAGATTTCTTTGCTGGTTCCGGGTCGACAGCTGAAGCTGTGATGAAGATGAATTCGGAAGATGGCGGACAACGAAAATTCATATTAGTACAGCTGCCGGAGTTGATAAAATCCGATGCACCCGCATACTCTGCTGGCTATAAAACAATCTCTGCTCTTTCCAGGAGTCGTATTAAGCGAGTTGGCGACTCGATCAGTAATGGCTCGGAAGGATTATTTTCATCAGATATTGATGATTTGGATTCGGGTTTCCGAGCATTCACTCTTGCTCAATCAAATTTTGCAAAATGGCAGGCATCGAGCTCAATGCAGGCTGAGGATTTACAGGAAATTCTATTGGATATAAAAGATTCTGCAGCAAACGGAACCAGCCAGAGCGCTCTGCTATTTGAGATACTTTTAAAGCAAGGCATCGGCTTAAGTGAAGAAATAACGAAAGTATCTGTTGGAGTGCTTGAGGTCTTCTCGATCGCAAATAATTCTATGCTTGTTTATTTAAATGAAGATGTAAAGCCATCACTTTCCCAATTTAGTGAGCTGATCGCTTTAAAACCAGCAAAGTTGATTGTCTTAGAAGACGCTTTTAATGGTGATGATGAACTAAAAACAAATCTCAAGCAAATGTGTACATCTAATCTAGTAGAGCTTTGGACTGCATAAAGTGGAGTTCAAGTTTGACCCACATCAGATGTTCCAGCGAGATGCTATAGACGCAGTGGCTGATTTATTTGATGGCCAGCCAGCGGAATCATCTTCAATGATTAGTAGCCTAAAAATAGATTCTGAAAATGCAGAAGCTCTTGGAATGTTAGATATGGCAAATGAAGTAGGTGCTTTCGGTAATTATCTTTTGATAGATCGATCAACTATCTTGAATAATTTGCAGGCAGTCCAGGATCGAAATGGATTGGAAGTTGCTATTGACCTCGCAGGAGAAAGTTTGGATTTTGATGTTGAAATGGAGACAGGTACGGGTAAAACTTACGTCTACCTTAGAACTGTTTTTGAATTATCAAAGAAGTATAACTTTAGTAAATTCATTGTTTTGGTCCCAAGTGTTGCAATCAAAGAAGGAGTAACAAGCAGTATCGAGCTTATGAAAAAGCATTTTAATGATCTCTACAAAATACCTTTTGAGTCCTCGGTCTATTCAGGTAGCAATGCAGAAGAAGTCCAATCATTTGCAACATCTACTAACGTACAGATTTTGGTGATGACAATTGATGCACTTCGTGGCGATAAAAATACACGTGTAATTCACCAAATAAATGATAAGTTAAACGGTTTACGACCAATTGACTATTTGCGAGCAACGCGACCAATAGTCATCATGGATGAACCACAGAATATGGAGTCTTTACTCTCTCAAACTGCAGTTGGTGAGTTGGATCCACTTTGCACTCTTCGATATTCAGCAACGCATCGAAAAACAAGAAATGTTGTGTACAGACTTGATCCAGTAGATGCTCATGAAATGGGACTGGTCAAACAAATTGTTGTAGCCGAAGCGATACAACAAGGGGCGGACGCGGGCCAGTATCTCAAATTGATTTCAGTTAAAAATGATAAGGGATTTGTAGCGAAAATAGAGCTAGCATGTAGAAAAGCTGCTGACGGTTCTATTGAGCGCAAGGTCATGTCAGTTAAGAGTGGCCAAGATCTTGCTTTGATCACTGGAAATCAGGCTTACGAGGGATGGTTGGTAAATGAATTAACGATCGATCCAGAATCAGCAGAAGTTTTTCCTCATGGGATAGTTAATGTTGGAGAAAGTATTGGGGGATCAAATGATTCTATTTATCGTGAGATGATTCGTGAAACTATTCGCGAGCACCTTCGTAAAGAGGATCAACTTCGCGAAAAAGGAATCAAGGTTTTAAGTCTGTTTTTTGTTGACAAGGTAGCAAGTTTTCTGGGTGATGGTGCGAATAATAATTCAGCAAATGGAAACTTTGCCCGCTGGTTTGATGAACTCTTTAATGAAGAACTTGCTAAGAATCCAAACTGGAAAAAATTACTTCCGGAATCAGCAATTGAATATCGAAGTGCATATTTTGCATCTATTAAGGGCAGGAAAGGCTTAGCAATCGAATACACAGATTCTTCTGGGATGTCTAAAAATGACGATGATACTTATGACTTGATTATGCGTGATAAAGCACGATTATTAGATGAAAAAGAATCGGTTCGCTTTATTTTCAGCCACTCTGCTTTGCGCGAGGGTTGGGATAATCCCAATGTTTTCCAAATTTGTGCTCTACGAGAAATGGGAGGAATTACGGAGCGCCGCCAGACTATTGGGCGTGGTTTGCGATTACCAGTGAATCAATCAGGTGACCGAGTTGCAGATAAAAGTATTGCTCAGTTAACAGTGGTAGCCAATGAATCATATAGAGATTTTGCGGATAGTCTCCAGAAGGAGTACACAGCATCAGGTGTAAGTATTGGTCTAGTGCGCCACGGTGAGTTTGCCAAAATACCCACTGTTGATGAGGCAGGTCAAGAGAGGCTACTTGGCTTTGCTGGTTCAAAAAATATTTGGGGAGAGCTACTCAAACGTGGATTTCTAGATGACGAAGGTCGTGTAACCGCTAACTATAGGCCCGAAATAAAAGGCTTTACTCTTGGACCAATTCCGGATTTCTTCTGGCCCGATGAAGACATTAGGCGAATCATCGATAATTCCAAAGTTGAACGCTTCATTAAGCAACAGCGAAAACGCAAAGCGCGGACGCTAAATAAGCAACTTTACTTAAGTGCCGAGTTTGAGGAATTTTGGCGCACAATTTCACAACGCACAACTTATCGTGTGGCACTAGACCGAGATGAAGTTATCAAGGTAGCTGTCGGTAAAATTAAGATTGAACAAAAAATACAGCCGCTTCGCGTTCAAGTCACTAAGGCAGGTGTGAAGTTGGTACGTGGTGGAACAAAAACGTCTGAAACATCATCCAGGACTGCCGAACTGACTGGGGCATATCAACTTCCAGACATTATTACAGAGTTACAAGAGGCAACTTCGCTTACACGTAGAACCCTAATTGATATTCTTATAAAATCAGAAAAGTTATCTGAATTTATTTCAAATCCAAACGATTTCATTTCAATGGTAAAACGCAATCTTCAGAATGTATTGGCAGCTGCAGTAGTAGAAGGCCTTCAATACGAAAAAATTGGGGGGTATGTTTATGAACTTCGAGAACTCCAAAAAGATGGAATGGAAGAGAGGGACTTATTTATTGATCGACTTTACGAAGTCAAGAACAAGCAGAAGACTGACTTTGATTACATACAAATCGACTCAGAAGGAATAGATGCGCCCGAGCGTCAGTTTGCACAGCTCTTGGATTCGCGCGAAGACGTGAAGCTATTCATGAAGCTCCCTGAAAAGTTCAGGATTGAGACGCCAGTGGGCCCATACAATCCAGATTGGGCAATTATTAAGCAGGTTGATGGACAAGATCATATTTATATGATTCGCGAAACCAAAAGCACTCTTGATGAGTCAAAACGTAGGCCTTCTGAAAATGCCAAAATACATGCGGCAAAGAAACACTTCGAGGCAATTGGTATTAATGAAAGCACAATTGATTACGCTGTTAGTGTTCCCGGAAATTGGAGTCTTTAGGCTACTGACTGCTTTCTAAAATCAAATTCAGAGCCTCACTGGCTTCTATTACTCTGAAAAAACTGCTAACTTAAAAACAGTTTTATGGGGTCCGATATTCCGATTTTACACGCATTCGTTATATAAACAACACTTTATAACCAAATCACTTCCTCTTAAATCATATAACCTTAATTTCAGGCAAGGTGGTTATTTATGTACACAATTCTATTACTGCTTATAAAACACTCCTCAACATTCCAACATTCCGAAACTAAGTTTTATAGAAATAACTCTAATTTCGCTTATACACGCGAGTTTAGAGAATTGAGTAAAGGAATGTTGGAATATTGAGGAGTATTTTCATGCAGGTGGTAGTGCCTTAAGAGAACACAATCACCTCATAGCAGCTTGAGCACAAGAGAACATTTATCTCTCCTGAACCAAAAGTGACACTACTGAGGGAGTTAAGTGCTACAGGCCTAATTGGAGTAGTTGTACTCTTGCACTTGAAACACAGGGGCTCAGCAATCCACCTGACTGATTTATTTGCCTTAATTGCTGAATAACAACCAAGACTAAGTGCATGATCAGCTCCAGGTCCTCTTGTTAGTTTTTTAAAATAACGTAAATCTGAGGTTGCGATAACCGCTAAAGGCATCTGACAACGGCAGTATGTTTTTGCAAAGCTACACATACTTCGGTTGCCTGCACTTGTGTGCCAATTAATTGGGTGACCACAAATACAAATTGGTTTCTGATAGTCACGACCATCAATGACCGCACCCAAAGAGGCGTTCATATCTTCGACAGTAATCGCAAAGTGATTAAAGAAATCTGACTCTGAGTCCACTGCTACTTCTTCGGATTATCTGCAGCATAGCTCCAGTTGATCTCTGACGGCGCCCTATCGTCCAGATTAGATCCATTGACCCATATTTCGCTATGGTACAGAGAGATCGGTATCCAGGTTCGCTCACCAAAGACGATGCTGTTTATGCGCTTTGACTTAACAAGGTCCATTACCGCAGTCTGTTTAATACCTAAGCGATTTGCGAAATTATTATCACTAACAAATATAAACTTTTTTTCTGGATTACTCCAAATGCTTAATTGTTCTAGTAATTCTTTCATTTATTTCACCTCCTTATTAATAGGTGAGCTTGTTAGAATTGAATTAACCCAGGATTCAAAATCTGATGTTTTAACCCGCTTCATAGGACCACTTCTAAATTCTTCTTGCGAGGGGTTTGGACAGCAAAAGATTGTTCCTTTTGTGTTTCAAACCAAGCTACGACTTGATCCTCCTCATAAACCCAAGTCCCACCGAGTCGATATCTTGGTATGCCCAGCCGTTTGGCATTCATATGCACCCAGTGAGGGGAGCGGGACAGAAGCTCTGCCACACCCTTTGTAGATAGTTGTTTCTTTACCATTGCGTATTCCTTTCATGTCTGTCTAAGTGAATATCATCTTAGACTTGATTAACTATAGAGAAAGGTCTAGGCTGATGCAAACTTGAGCCGATTGGGAGAACGGATGCTTTCAGGGCAGATATACGACGGGGACTCCTTGCAGACCTCAAATCGAGTTCTGACTTGGCATGACGAAACTTCATACCGATATTGGATTGGATCACATCGAACTCCATCTGGAACTCAAGTCATCCAGAGTTTTGAGATACAACGCTTAAAGGCCAAATCACTAAAGCCTTCTCAAGAAGAGCTCAAAGCTCGTCTCAAGTTAATTACTAGTCATTCTGATGGCTCTTCAGTTATAGCTGCGGGTGAGTTACGTAAATTGCCACTAGGTGAGATTCTAATGGAGCGAGCTGAGTTACTCATGGCCACAATGCAAAGAGAATCACGTAGAAAAGAATCAGTAATTTTGATAAGCGAAAATCGAACCCGTAATTCATTGAGCAAGAACTCGAATTCCAAAAGCCAAAGTTCTGTAATATCAGGAGCAAATTCGGAAGACGCAATATTGATTGCAAAGATTTACGTGGATCAATGCAGCATAAGTACAGGTCGGGCAGCCCAAAGAACTGCTGAATATCTTAGTGTTGAGACGAATTTGGTTCACGTAGCGTTAAAAATTGCACGGAGAAGAAAATGGCTCACCAGTTCAGGGAGTGGAAAGGCAGGTGGCTTGTTAACGGATGAGGGCTTGATTGAATTTAATATGTCTGCAGGTCCCGAGAGAGAAGCTTCTTTGTCTAAAAAACGTGGAGGCAATTAATGCCAAGCACAAGAAAAAAAGGAAATAAGCACTACGCACGTTGGTATCGCCCAGATGGTAGAAATGCAGAAAAGGGAGGATTTAATAATGCAAAATCCGCCCTTGACTTTGCTAAAGCAATGGAAGTCGATATTAAACGCAAGAAATATATTGATCCAATTGATTCAAACATTACGTTGTTTGAATACATAGACACAATATGGCGCCAGACACTAGATGTTGACGACCAAACCAAAATTGGATATCAGTACAAAATCAACAAGCATATTTTGCCTTATTTGGGCCACTACCCAATGCATAAAATCATGCCTTCAACAATCAAGACTTGGCTCGCGCAGTTGAACAATCTTGAGGATTTGGGAAAGAAGGCATTGTCTGCAAAATATATTGAGAGCATCGGTAATCAACTCGGTTCAATTTTGCGCGCTGCTGTCTCGGACAAGTTTCTCGTCGACTCTCCGATGGCTCGAGTAAAGCGAAAGAAAGCCTCCCGAGTTAATCGAGTAATACCACTTGAGTATGAGACAGTCGAAGCAATTGCAAATAGCATGAGTCCAAAATTTCGAGCCATAGTCTGGACTGGTTATTACACAGCGATGCGACCTTCAGAACTTCTTGGCCTGTCTTTGCGTCAGGTTAACTTTGAAAAAGGGAGAATTCTTGTAGACCAACAAATTAGTCGCAAACTGAGCGAAGTAACGAAGCCAACATTAAAGACAAAGAAGAGTTATCGTGAGATTGCTCTTTCTTCGGATTTGAGCGAGATTTTAAAGAGTCATATCGATAAGTTCGGACTTGGACCAAAGGGATTAATTTTTCAGAACCGTGACGGAAAGGAGATGCGATACAAGAATGCTTGCAACTTGTTCAGAGAACATGCTCGCCCACATGGTGTTCCAAAAGGCACTAATCTGCATATTCTTCGCCATACCTGCGTCTCGGTCTTAATTGGCGAAGGAGCTCAACCAAAGGAGATACAAGAACTCTGTGGACATGAATCAATCATGGAAACAATGGATACTTACGGACATCTTTTTGAGAGCAATTCCGCTTCACTAGCTGAAAAGATGGATGAAGCGGCACGAAAGGCACGAGCAAAGAAAAACAAGGAGATAGTGTTAGTCTCTTAACCAAAGTTGTTTGTAGTTGTTTTTAGTTGATTTACAACTTCATATGGGAAGAAATATGGGCAGTCTGTTTAAATATTCGCAAATTGAGCGTGATTTTTGCAGAGTCTTAGGTTGTCCGGCTTATAGGGCGACTCTTCATTATTTTTACTCTGCATGGAGTCAATCTATGCTCATTTGCTTATGCAAAAGTGTTTAGTTTTATGCAAGACCTTGGATATTTTTGCCGTTTTCTATGGGCAAGAAAATGGACAAATGGGCAAAATCGTGGACAAGAAATAGTTTGGGACTAGGCGACTCTTCTTCTAATTAGCTATAAATTAATTCAGTTTTTGGTTTATATTTCTTCTTACAGATAGATATTGAAAGGTCCAAAAGTGCATGCTTATATATAGTTCAATAGTTGAGAAAATTGTTCGTAAAACATTTCTTGCGGTCCAGAATCATGACTATCAAGCGGTATTAAATGGTGTTTCCGCTAACAACCTCACCCATCGTTTTGCAGGTCCTAACTCACTGGGCGGCATCCGACATGACAAAGAAGCATTAGGTAGATGGTTCAAAAGAGTCGGCACAGTTCTACCAGAACTTAAGTTTGATGTAAC
>Ga0315905_10003452_pt1 | contig 16315 bp, 11 predicted proteins | sample LakEriMetagenome_5_FD_203522 | JGI IMG/M metagenome (GOLD analysis project Ga0315905, IMG submission 203522) | Freshwater fungal communities from buoy surface, Lake Erie, Ohio, United States - Buoy 4 MA121 | ecosystem: Environmental > Aquatic > Freshwater > Lake | place: USA: Lake Erie, Ohio... | reverse complement strand
GCCGTCGCCCCAACGCCCCCCAAACCGCCCCAGCCATCTCCCCGCGTGCCATCGCCAACATCGAACAAATGGCCCGCGCCAGGGAATCCGAAGGCCATCCCGATGAAGCCATGGAACTCCGCCAGCTCATCGGCTCCCTCCGCTCCCCTCAAGGCCCACGCCCCAACCTCCGCCCGCAGCAGCCCCAGCCTTTCCCCGCCGTCCCTAACAGGCCCGGCATGACCACCCCTGCCCGCCCTAACGCCGAGGTCCACCAGAAGCTCGAATCCCTCCAGCACCAACTCATGGCCCTCCGCAATGAACTCAATGCCCTCCGCCATCAACCCGCCCCGGAAAAAAATCTCCAGCGCATCGCCAAAGCCCATCCCCCAATTCCTCACCGCCCGCTCGTTGACAAAGACGGCAGCGCCATCCGCGAACTCCTCGAAAAACGCCTCTCCGACCTCCGCACCCCAAAAAAACTCAAGGAACTCCGCAAGGACAGTCCCGACGTCAAAAAACAACGCAAGCCCAGGCAGAAACCGGAGTCCAACGACGCCCCCAAAAACGACGCCCCAAAGGAACCAGAAGCCGACTCTCACAAAAAGGACGCCGACCACAGGGAAGAACCCAAAGGCGAACCCAAAGAAGGCAGCAAGGAAGGCTGAGCCCCGTCTGCTGACACTTCCACACTAACCACAAATCCCTCTCAGCCCGGCCTCGGCCCAGGTGCTCCCAGGCACCAGTCTGTCGCCGGGCTTTTTGCCGCCTTTTTCCCGGCATCAACCCGCCGCCGCCCGCTCCAGCAGCCCCGCCAATCCCTCCCGCGCCGCCGCCACCCCCTTATACTCCGCCACCGGCTCCGTCATCGTCCGCAACGCCTCCGCTAACCCCAACGCCGCCCCGCCCACCCGCGCCACCTCATCCAGCCGGTGCGACGTCACCCGAATCGCAAACAGCACACCCCCGCTCCCTAACCCCGCAAACAACTGCTCCTCCAGCCGCAGCCACGCCCCATCCAACGCCGCCCCAGCCCCCAACCTCGCCACCGCCCGCCGCGGATGATGATCCCGACCCGGATCCGCACTCAATCCCCAGTTGTCCCGGCACCACACCGCCCCCGGCCCCAGCCGATCCAGAAACACCGCAATACTCTTCCCCAATCCCGCCTCCAAACCCGGCACCGGTCCATGCACCTCCGCCACCGTCTGCCCAGCCTTCTCCCGCAATGACCAACCCGAAGCAAAACACACCACCCCAGCCCTCACCCGAAACTCCCCGCACCCATCCCGCTCCAACACCATCCAATCCGTCTCCAACTCCTCCGCAGCCTCCCGCACCCCCATCAATCCCAGTCCAGTCCACCCCCTCATCAACCCCAGTGCCTCCCCAACCCCCACACTCCCTCCCTCAGCCTCCAGCACATACTCCTCCCACGCCTCCCCCACCAACCGCCGCCGCTCCGCCAGCACCGCCGCCGCCTCCGGCCCTCTCCCGAAAAATCCCGCCCCCTCCCCGCGCCTCATCCCCATCGCAAACCGATACGCCCGCCCCGGCAGCAACCGCAGCCACTCCGCTTCCGTCAATTCCCGTCCGTCATTCACCCCCTCCCCCTCCCCCATCCCCAACCCACCCGCAACCGCCTCCTCCCCTCCCCATTTTCTACCACCCACCCCGTTGACAGCTCCCTCCTCCAGCTTAAACTCCCATCCTCACGATCGGCGGAGTAGCCAAGTGGTAAGGCAGAAGTCTGCAAAACTTCCATTCGCGGGTTCGATTCCCGCCTCCGCCTCCATCTGCAAGCAAAGTGGCCCGGGCATCCTCCCTGTGACCTCAAACCCGATCGCCACTAAGATAAGGCGGGTGATCGCTGCGTTTGAACCAAGACCGACCGGCAATCTCACCCGAAGGCCTGTCTCATCTTTGCTCGATTCACCTCCGACCCCTGTACCATCAGGACACCGTATACCAGGAGCCCAGAGCAACACCATGGGAACGGCCACCACCGCCGATTCGCCACATCGGATGCCCTATGCCAGCGGATTCAGGTTGCATCCAGGAAACCGGGTCAATACATGCCGCCAAATCCTGCCAACCACCCGTTCGTCCGCCCCTCTTCGCCCCATGAAGCACCTCCTCATCCTCTCCATCCTGCTCAGCTCCTCAGCAGCTCAGGCAGAACTGTTCAGCTGGGGCCGCAATAACTTCGGTCAGGTTGGCGATGGCACCGTGACCCAGCGCAACGCACCAGTCCTCGCACACCCATCCGCAAGACTCGTCCGATCAGCCGCCATCGGCAGTGCATTCGCATCGGGACTCCGCAGTGACGGCTCCCTCCTTGCGTGGGGATACAACTTCTTCGGCCAGCTCGGCGACGGCACACAGACAAACCGGACCATTCCTGTGCCAGTCATCAGCAGCGCCTTCAGCGGATCACCCGTCATTCGCGCAGCCGCCGGCAGCAATCACACCCTCGCCCTAACCGCTTCCGGGCAGCTCTTCGCATGGGGAATCAATGACTTCGGACAAATCGGCAACGGCAACCAACTGAACTCTCCAACCCCGGTTCCCGTCTCCGTCGCTGGCGCTCTCGCCGGAAAAACCGTGGTCGCCGTCGACGCCGGCACCGCCCACTCCCTCGCTCTCACCGCCGATGGCGACGTCCTCGCATGGGGCTCAAACGAGTTCGGCCAACTCGGCGACGGCACCCGCACCAGCCGGCTACTCCCCCAACCCATCGACCGCTCCGGCACCCTCAGCGGCAAAACCATCACGGCCATCGCCGCAGGCCGCGACTTCTCCCTCGCACTCACCTCCGACGGCATGGTCTTCGCATGGGGCGACAACTCCCGGAATCAACTCGGCGACGGCACCACCACCCTTCGCCCCGCACCAGTCGCCGTCCGACTCGATGGCATCGGTCCCATCACCACCATCGACGCCGGATACTTCCACTCCGGTGCCATCACCGCCACAGGTTCCGTCATGATGTGGGGCGACAACAGCTACGGCCAGCTCGGCGACGGCTCCGCGTCCCCGCGGCCTCTTCCAGTTCCCCTCAACTCCTCCGGAAACCTCGCCGGCAAACGCCTCACCTCCGTCGCCCTCGGACGAAATCACAGCCTCGGCCTCACCAGCGAAGGCCGCATCTTCGCATGGGGCCTCAACACCTACGGAACCATTGGCGACGGCACCACCACCATGAGAACCTCACCAGCTCCAGTCCGCACAGACGGCGCTCTGCTAGGCCGCTTCGTCACCAGCATCTACGCCGGCGGCGAATCCAGCATGGCCGTCTCCGACGGCAGCGAAATCGAAGTCGATCTCCTCGGAATCCCCCTCCTGTCAGGCTCCGGCCTGATCGACTTCGGAACCGCGCTCACCAGCACCACCCTAACACTCACCATCACCATCCGCAGCACCGGCACCGATGCCCTCACAGGCCTCTCCGCCAACCTCGCAGGCACCAATCCATCCGACTTCCTCATCACCATACAGCCACCCTCCACAGTCCCCGCCGGAGGATCCACCACACTCACCGTCACCACCTCCTCCGGCACCAGCGGCCTGAAAACAGCCCTCCTCAGAATCGCCAGCAACGACAGCGACGAAAACCCCTTCGAAATCCCCCTCCGCCTCCTCGCCCTCAATCCCGACGCCGACACCGATGGCGACGGCATCCCCAACGCCACCGAAATCAATCTCGTCCCGCTCGGCTTCGACCCGCTCACCGACAACTCCTCACTCCAGCGCCTCATCACCGAAAACGCCCCAGCCCTCGGCCTCCTCCGCGAATCAGACATGCACTCACTCTCCGTCGGAAACCCCGTCATCCGACGCGACCCCGCCACCAACCGCTTCACCCTCGACCTCCAACTCCAGAAATCCCCCACCCTCGGCCCGTGGTCACCCCTCACCGGCTTCTCCGTCACCCCCAAACCCCAAACCGGCTCCCTCTCCATCGACATCCCCGCCACCACCACGCCACCCTACTTCTTCCGCGTCCTCGCAAAGTAGCCAGGAACACCCATCCTCTCACTGCCGGACTGTCTCGACGGAAGCGCGTTCGCAGTGCCACTCCACAGCCACATGTCGTATGTTTTCGGCATTAGTGGATGCCACTCAACAGTTCCAATCGCCGTTTGATAACACCGAAGACCTCCGGCTAGGCACGGGCTCGGCACATGACGCTCGCAAGGTCGCGCGGCCAATGAAACCAGCGGCCGTCAAGGGTCTGCAGCCACACAAAGCTCCCGCCCCCAGCCGCCGCAACCCATCACGGCGCAGGAAACGGCGGCTTGTGCCTCCCGGGAACCGTCGCATCAAACCACACCGGTGCCTCACTCCCCGTCACCGCATTGTGTACCTTCGCCGCTCCCGTCTCCGGATGATCCGTCACCGGCTCAATGCTGAACTCCATGCTCTGCCCCACCTGCACCTCCGGCCGCGGCACCGGCTTCCCATCCAGCACCGCCCAATGCAGCCGCGTAATCCGCTTGTCCGTCACCGCACCAGTAAACACCTGCTCAATCTCCCAAACCGACGCCTGCAGCCAGTTCGCCGATTCCTTCAACCCCTCAGCCGCAGGCAACGCCGGCCATTCCACCAGCTTCGCCTTCACCAGATTCCGCGTCGGCCGCGTCCGCTCGGTCAGCATCCCCGACGCTTCCTTCCACGCTTCCTCCACTTCCTCCTGCCCAAGTTCCCGGCTGTAAACCGCCACCCGCTCAATATTCCCGGTCCACGGTCCGCCATACGGCCGCTCGTCACCCAGCACTAACCGACCCGCCTTCCACCCGCCAAACCCGCTCGCCTCCGTCGTGAACTCCCGCATCAGCTGACCGTCCACATAACACACCAGCCGCTTGTTCCGGCACGTCACCACTAACGTGAACGGCCGGTCGTCCTCGATGAACATCGCCGTCAGCACAAACCGCTCCACACGCGCCGGAACTCCCTCCCCGCCACCCGTCAGCACCCGCAGCACGAGCTTGCCATCCACCCGGTACAACGCCGCCGCATCCGATCCATCCTCGTTCCGCAACGTCACCAGCCGCACACTCATCGGCGGCACCGTCCTCCTCTCGGTCACCATGCAGCTCAGCGACCACGCCCCGCCTGCCCTAACCAAATCAAACACCGGTCTACACTCCGCCGCCGGAAACTCCGCACTCCCCGCAGACACGTTCACCGCACCACCCGGCCCGCCAAACGCCATCCCACGCAGCACCGGATCGTTCTTCCCACCCAGATGCTCCCACCCTAGCACCAATCCATCCGTCTGCACCGGCCACCCCCCCGCCTTGTCACCACCCTCAACCGCCACCTGCGGCTTCTGCGGCAGACTCGTCACCTCCCCGACCGCATTCGCCACCCACAAATCAGGCGACTCCACCGCCCCGGTCGTCACCGTCGCCACATGCACCGCCTCAACCGCCTTCAGATCCCTCCGCAAACGCAGCGCCTGCACCCGCGCCTCCCCGCCTCCCTCCTCAGGCCACGGCCCAGTAAATGTCAGGATCTGCGCGTCGTTCGACCACCTCGGGTGATTCAGCGTCCCCCCAGCCAGCGTCGGCAACTCCGCCAGGTCAAGATCCCAGCCCGGATCCACCTCCGGCACATAACACCTCAACCGCCGCTTCGTCCCGTCCAGCAGCAGCATCGCATAACTGTCGTCCGGAGCCAATGACGGCCACGCCCCATGCCCCGCCGGCGTCCACGTCTGCTCCTTCAAATCCGCCAGCCCGGCCTGCGGCCACGGAAACAACCCCGCCGCTCGCGTCCCATCCCGCGATACCTGAAAATTATCCACCGCCGCCGCCCGGCCCGACCACACAATCTCCCGTTCCTCCGGCTTCTCCACCCGGAACCTCACCAGCGGCTCGCCCGCCAGCGCCGCTCGCTTGCTCGTCTCCAGCGCCGCAAACGCATACACCGCCCCAGGCTCCTCTCCAGTCCCCGGCCAGATCGCCACCGCCGCACCACTCCCCAGCGAACGCGGCACGCCGCCAGTCCACGGCACCGACACCATCTCCGGATCATACGCCGTCCCCGCATCCCCCACCGTCGCCTTCAGCTTCGTCACCACCACCGCCCCGCCATCCGCCGTCACCAGAGGCCGCGCCAGCCTCCCCTGCCCGCCCAGCAACTCCCGCACCTGACCGCCCGGATCCAGCACCATCAGCTTCTCCCCTCCCTCCGCCAGCCACACCAGCTTCCACGGCCGCCCCCCCGTCAACGCTTCCATCGTCACCGCTTCCACCGCCATCCCCCAAGCAGGCAACGCAAAAATCAGTACTGTCAGAATTCGCTTCATCACCCTCTGCAATAACCCCCGGTCCGCATCTTGCAACACCCGGACGCCACGCCCATCAGTGCCCTCCCCATGACTCCCGCCGCCGCCCTCCGCCAGTTCTTCGGCCACTCCTCCTTCCGCGGCGGACAGGAAGCTGCCATCAACGCCATCCTCAACGGCCACTCCACCCTCGCCCTCTTCCCCACCGGCGCTGGCAAATCCCTCACCTACCAACTCCCCGCCCTCCTCCTCCCAGGCACCACCGTCGTCGTCTCCCCGCTCATCGCCCTCATGAAGGACCAGGTCAGCGCACTTCGCGCCAGGGGCATCGCCGCCGCTCAACTCGACTCCACCCTCTCCCCCGACACTCGCCGCCAGACCGAAGACGACTTCTCCTCAGGCCGCCTCAAACTCCTCTACGTCGCCCCAGAACGCTTCGCCAGCGACGCCTTCCGCCGCAGGCTCACCTCCACTCAGCTCTCCCTCCTCGCCATCGACGAAGCCCACTGCATCTCAGAATGGGGCCACAACTTCCGCCCCGATTACCTCCGCCTCGCCGCCATCGCCGCCGCCCTCCGCCCGCTCCCTGTCCTCTGCCTAACCGCCACCGCCACCCCAGCCACCGCCGCAGACATCTGCAACGCCTTCGCCATCGCCCCAGCCCACCGCATCCAGACTTCCTTCCACCGCCCCAACCTCTCCTACCAATCATCCCCGCTCGCCGCCGCCGACCGTCTCCCCCATCTCATCAAAGCACTCCAGAACCCCGACCGCCTCCCCGCCATCGTCTACGTCACCCGTCAGGAAACCGCCGAACACCTCGCCACCGCCCTCCAGCGCCACCATATCCCCGCCCGTGCCTACCACGCCGGTCTCCCCGACGACTTCCGCGCCGAAGCCCAGGACGCCTTCATGTCAGGCCAGTGCCCCGTCATGGTCGCCACCATCGCATTCGGCATGGGCGTCGATAAAGCCGACATCCGCGCCGTCTATCACTACAACCTCCCCAAATCCCTCGAAAACCTCCTCCAGGAATCCGGCCGCGCCGGCCGCGATGGCCTCCCCGCTCACTGCGAAATCCTCGCCTGCGGCGACGACCTCAACACGCTCCGCAACTTCATCTGCGGCGATACCCCGGGCCCACGCGCCGTCTCCGCCGTCATCGACTCTCTCCTCCGCCAGGGCCCCGATCTCGACGTCTCCCTCTACGATCTCTCCCTCGCCACCGATACACGCCCCCACGTCACCGAAACCCTCCTCGCTGCCCTCGAAACCGATGGCCTCATCGCCGCCGTCGGTTCCTTCCACACTCGCTGCCGCATCCGCTTCCTCCGCCCTCAGGAAAAAGTCCTCGCCTCCCGCGACCCCGCAGAACGCGCCTCCCTCCAAGCCATCCTCGCCACCGCCACCTCCGGCCGTCTCTGGCTCTCCCTCGACCTCCCCGCCACCGCCGCCACCACCGCGCTCTCCATGCCCGCCCTCCGCGACGCCCTCGCACTGCTCGAACAGGACGGCGACGCCATCCTCCAGTTCTCTCACCGCAGGCTCTCCTACCGCCGTCTCACCGACAACATCCAGCCCACCAGCATCGCCGCCACCATGGCCGCTCGCTTCGCCGCCCGCGAACAACAGGACCTCGCTCGCCTCGACAACGTCGTCGCCTGTCTCCTCCACCACGGCTGTCTCACCGCTCGCCTCCTCGCCCACTTCGGCGAATCCCTCCCCGCTCCCTGCGGCCACTGCGCCAACTGCCTCCACCCGCCCTCCGCCCCACTCACCCTCCCCGCCTCCCCCATCCCTTCCATCTCCGCCGACGACGTCACCGCCATCCACTCCCTAATCGCCGAACGCCGCCCCGCCCTCCGCTCCGCACGCCAGATCACCCGCTTCCTCTGCGGTCTCTCCGGCCCCGCCATCCAACGCGCCAAACTCGCCTCCCACGATTCCTTCGGCCGTCTCGCCGAAATCCCCTTCCTCGACGTCCTCGATCACGTCTCCACCCTCGTCCCAGCATGATTCACCCGCTTTTCCGCCCGGCACCGTAGCAAGGCCGTCCCGGCCTTGTCCTCCGCCCCCTCATGATTCACCCGCTTTTCCGCCGCCCGCATGATGAATCCACCCCCTTCCACCCGTTAACTCCCCCCATGAATGCTCACCTGCCACGCCGCGCCTTCCTCCAGCGTCTCGGCCTCGGATCCCTCGCGCTCGGCTCACTCCTCAGCCCGGATCTCCTCCGCGCCGCCACCGCCGGCGACCGCTGGCCCGGCATTCTCCCACAGCCCCACTTCCCACCCAAAGCCAAACGCGTCATCTGGCTCACCATGGCCGGCGGCCCATCCCACCTCGAAACCTTCGACCACAAGCCGCAACTCGCCAAACTCCACGGCCAGAACATGCCGGACTCCTTCACCAAGGGCCAGCAGCTCGCCCAGCTCCAGGGCCAGCAACTCAAATGCTTCGGCCCTCAATGGGGCTTCAAGAAATTCGGTAAATCCGGTGCCGAAATCTGCGAACTCTTCCCCCACCTCGGCTCGGTCGCCGACGACATCGCCATCATCCGCAGCATGCACACGGACGCGATCAATCACGACCCCGCCCACTGCTTCATCAACACCGGCTCAGCCATCCCCGGCCGCCCCAGCATGGGCTCATGGCTCACCTACGGCCTCGGCTCCGCTGCCGAAGACCTCCCCGGCTTCGTCGTCCTCACTTCCCTCGGCCAGGGCGGTCAGAACCAACCCATCGCCGCCCGCCAGTGGTCCGCCGGCTTCCTCCCCAGCCGCTTCCAGGGCGTCCACCTCCGCAGCAAAGGCGACGCCGTCCTCTACCTCAGCAACCCTCCAGGCTACTCCCGCGACCTCCAGCACGATGTCGTCAGCACAGTCCGCGATCTCAACGAACAACACGACCAAACCCTCCACGACCCGGAAATCGCCGCCCGCATCGCCCAGTACGAAATGGCCTTCCGCATGCAGGCCAGCGTCCCCGGCCTCATGGACATGGCCTCCGAACCCCAGCACATCAAAGACCTCTACGGCTGCACCCCCGGCGACGGCTCCTTCGCCTCCAACTGTCTCGTCGCCCGCCGTCTCGCAGAACGCGGCACCCGCTTCATCCAGCTCTACCACAAGGACTGGGACCACCACGGCGGCGTCAAAGACGGGGTCCGTCTCAAAGCCTCAGAAATCGACCGCGCCTGCATGGCCCTCATCACCGACCTCAAACAACGCGGCATGTTCGACGATACCCTCATCGTCTTCGCAGGCGAATTCGGCCGCACCCCCATGTCCCAGGGCGACGGCCGCGACCACCACATGCTCGCCTACTCCATCTGGATGGCCGGCGGCGGCATCAAAGGCGGCACCCAATGGGGCACCACAGACGAACTCGGCTACAAACCTGTCGAAAACCCCGTCCACGTCCACGACGTTCACGCCACCATGCTCAAACTCCTCGGGATCGATCACACGAAACTCACCTACCGATCCCAGGGCCGCGACTACCGCCTCACCGATGTCTTCGGCAAGGTCGTCAGCGGGATCCTGACTTAATCCCCAATCCCTCCCGCACTCGCTCCCTCACCGCCGCCACTGCTCCCAAAGCAGCTTCCCGGCCATCAGCAGAACCGTCGTGATCAGCACCGGCCGGATCACCCGCGACCCGTTCTTCAATACCATCCCGGACCCTAACTGCGCCCCCGCCAGTTGCCCCGCGATCATCACCGCCGCCACCTCGAACCTCACCACCCCAGCCCACAGAAACACCGCCAGCGACGCCAGATTGCTCGTCAGATTCATCACCTTCGTGTACGCCGTCGCATGCCGCAACCCTAACCCCAGCAGCAGCACACACGCCATCGTCCAGAACGACCCCGTCCCCGGCCCGAACGCCCCGTCGTAAAACCCCAGCAGCAGCCCGAACCCGCACGCAAAAACTCCCCCGCTCACCCGCCGCTCGCCGTGCAGATCGCTCATCTTCGGCGACACCGCCGTATAAACCGCGATCACAATCAGCAACCACGGCACACTCCGCCTCAACAACTCCACCGGCACCCGCGACACCACCATCGCTCCCACCGCCGCCGCACCCGCCGTCCACAGAATCCCCGCCCTTACCTTCTGCTCCCGAAGCAACCCCGCCCGCGCATAATTCCTCACCGCCAGCGCCGTCCCGCAGCACGACTGCATCTTGTTAGTCCCCAGCGCCGCCGCAGGATCCAATCCCGCCCACAGCAGCGCAGGCACCGTCAGCACTCCACCCCCGCCAGCAATCGCATCCACAAAACCAGCCGCCAGCGCCGCCAGCCCCAATCCCGCATAATGCCACCATTCCATCACAATATCCCCCGCTCCTCCCCACCCCTCACAACTCCGCCCCACCCTGTATCTCCAGCGCCGCCTTCGCCCGCGCCGCCGCCTCCCCAGCCTTCCTCTGAATCTCCTCAGGCGACGGCAGGCTCGCCAGCACATCCGCAGGAATAAACCCGTCCGCCGCCAGCTTCGTCAGGCACTTCTTCCGCTCCGCCAGCGCCTTGCTAGCATCCCGCTCCCGGCTGAACCGGTCCTTCGCCTCGTCACTCCGCTGCCGCAGCCGTGAATAAATATCCCCACCCAGCAGCGCAGAAATATCCACCTTCATCGCCTGACGCTGCACCCCGCTCTCACTCACCGGCTCCCCGTTGATCGGCCCGCCACTGTACTTCGGAAACATGATCGCCACCTCCGGACACACCCGCGAGCAAGCCGGGCAGTTCGTTTTGCAGTTGTCGTTGTTCTGCACCTGAATCTTCCCCTCCCCGCTCACCCCGTACACATCAAACAGACAGAAACTCAGACACTGCATGCAGTTCGTGCACCGCGAATAGTCAATCACAGGAAACCACGGCTTCCACATCCCCGGCTGATTCATCACCCGCACCCCACGCTGCCGGTCCACCGCATCCGCCACCTTCCCATCCTCCAACCCGGAAATATCAAGCGTCTCAATCGCTCGCTCCCCAGCAGCATCCTCCAGCATCGGCGCATTCCCCCCAAACTCCCCAACCACCACCAGCACCCCCGAACCCACCGCTCGCCCGCCACGCCCAGCCACTCTCACCGCATACCCACGGTCCAGCAGCGACGCCATCACCGCAAACCGCCGCCCCGGAGCCAACTCCGCAGCCCCGCTGCCTTCATAAATCAAAACCTGTACGTGTGGTGCAATCGCCATGACTCTCCTACAAACGTTCAGTCCGCCGCACTGTCAATCTCCTCCGCATCCAGCCTCGCGGAAGCCGCCGCCGCACTCAGCTTCCTCATGTTCACAACCTCCACCCCATCCGCCGCCAGCGGAGCCCCAGCCGCATGAAACAACCATAACACCGCCCGACGGTGACACGCCGCAATCTTCACCGGCCCCCCGCCCGCAATCTCCAATAACCTCCCGTCACGCTGCGCAGACATCTCACACAAATCCGCCACCGCCTCAAACACCCGACCGCCTCCACTCAAATGCTCCAGCACCCCGTCCTTAACCTCAGGCGGTACCACCTGCGCATACGCACACCGACAGTATATCACTCGGGAAACCTCTCTTTGCTCACTCATGCCACCCTCCTAATCCCCACCAGCCCATCCTTCAATCCCCAACCCGCTCGTCCATCCCGAAAATCTCCTCCTTCTCGCTCCCGCCACTCACAATTTCCCCGCATCTCAAGGATTTCCGGTTTCCGCCAGCACGGAAGTCGCCACCGTCCCCTCCATATCCCTCAGGTATGAATGACGAACCCCCAGACGATGCCAGCCAGGGCGACCACGCCTCCCCTAAAACCATAGGCCCCCCCGCTCGGCGCATCGCTCTCGCTGTGTTCTTCGCCATCGCCGCTGGCAGCAGCTGGTGGTTCCACGTCTCATCCTCCAAAGCAGAAAGCCTTCGCCTCACAGACACCGCCGCCCGCTACATCGAAAAAGGACAACCGGACGACGCCCTCCAGATGCTCATCGTCGCACGCAACCTCGACCCAGACAACATCCGCGCCGTACGATACCTCGACGCCATCAATGCCCAGACCGCAGAAGAACCTGTTCCTCCCATCCCCCAGCCAGAAGTCGATACCAACGACCCAGTCACCGGCGCACCACCAGACGAAGAAGCCGTCATCGCAAAAATCCGCCACGCCCTCGAACTAGCCGCTAAAAACGACCTCCTCGGCGCAGAAAAGGAACTCCGCAGCACCGCCGCCGCAGACGCCGCCGGACGCGGCCACGCCGCCCTCGCCGTCTTCCTCATCAGAAACCACCCGCTCTCCGAGGTCTCTGACGAAGTCCTCGAACTCCTCCGCGCCGTACCCGCCAGACCAGAACGCTACGGCCTCGACGCCATCGAACTCGCCCTCAGCAGGGCCGTCATCCCAGCCGCCGAACTCCCCTCATGGCTGGAAATCATCCGCACTCACCCCGCAGCCAGCCCCTCCGATCTCCTCAAAGCCGACAGCTACGAGGCCTCCTCAAGACCAAGGTCCAAGGCCATCGTCGTCGAACGCACCGTCCGCCGCCTCCTCAAAGCTCCCCTCGAAGACCGCGCCGCCGCCGCCCGCTGGATGGCTGCCATCGGCGAACCTGCCTCCGTTGCCCAACTCATCTCTCGCGACGAAGCCATCGCCGATCGCGACCTCTTCGCACTCTGGCTCGAAGTCATGGAACGAACCGAGCAGTTCGACGTCGCTCTCGATGCCCTCTCCAAAAGCGATATCCCCATGTCGCCCACGCTCCGCAAACTCTTCAGAACAAGAGTCCTCGTCAGATCCGGCCTCAACGACGCCCGCGGCACCTACGGCGAAATCCTCGCAGACCTCGAAGGCCGCACTGGCGAATACGCAGAAGCCCTCGCCTTCATCTGCCTCGCAGGCGACGACGCCTTCACAACCAAAGGCCTCTCCAAAGCACTCGCAGACCCCGCCGCCGCAGGCATCGTCTTCCGTAAACTCGTCCCCGCAGCCCGCGCCCGCAAAGACGCCGTCCGTCTCCGCCGCTACTACGAAATGGCCGCCGCCGCACCAGCACTCGCCGGAGACATCCAGATCAAAAGTGAACTGTCCTATCTCAATCTCCTCCTCGGCGTCGAGGAAGATAGGGACGAAATCGCCCAGCGCTGCAGCCGCTTCCCGGACAGCATCGCTCCACGATGCACCTTCGCCATGGCCCTCCTCAAAAAAGGCCTCGCACCTCAAGCTCTCGTTCAGCTCAATAGCTACAAACCAGACATCAACTCCGTCACCCTCCAGCCGTCCCAACGGCTCGTCCTCGTCACCGTGCTCTCCGCCAACAACCGACGCGAAGAAGCACGCAAAGCTGCCGTCGGCCTCCGCGACATGTCACTCACCTTCCAGGAATCCGAGTTCCTCTCCACATGGCTCAAGGAACCAACTCCCCCCACCCAGTCGCTTTGGGAAATCAGACTCCGCAAGTACGGCCTCCCCGGAACCGCCGTCGCCATGGCCCTCGCCGCTCTCTGGTCCCTCATCCGCGCATGGAGAACCTTCAAAGCCACCGATCCATACACCCTGCCCGATTAACCCTCGGACGCCCCCAGCACCCTCCCGCCCCCCTCACCAACTCCAGCCTCTGCCCCACACCCGGCGGCCCCAACCCCGCCGATCTCCATCGCAGCCGTCGCCAACCTGAGGCAATCGTCCACCGAAACCTCCCGTTCCAACCATGAAGTGCCTCTCTGCGAGGGCATCGGTGCATTCCTGATCGAAATGCAGCGCCGAAAGCCCGCTCCACGCTCCAGGTTCGACTTGGATGGTGTCCTTACATCCATTGCCCCACGAACGTCGGGCGCCGCACCACTCGCCACTGAAAACCAACCCGGTCCCAGTCACAGGCAGCACTCCCGCCCTCACAGAGATCTTCGCATCCTTCAGCCGCACCACGGCGACCGATCGCACCTTCACTCTCCGATCATCTCCGACCGGATCCTCCCTTCCGCTTCGCCCCACCACCCCACCAGCACGCACGCCCACCCCGCCCATCGCATTAAAGGCATTCATGACGTTCCGGTGTCTGTAGTTTCGTGTATCCAACTCAAGGGTAAGTAGGGGGACCAAACATTGGAACCGATTCCAATCGAACCGCCGCATCCACCTTCTGCAATACTACCGAACACCCCTCCGCACCATTCGGGACGTCCCTGAAACTCACTCAGGAATACCCCGATATAGCCACCCCCTCCTCAGCCACGCCGGACTCTCCGCAACCAACCCGCCAGCGGATCCAGATCGAAAATCACCCCGCCCATCATCGGCATCAGCCACCCGTCACCGTTAGGATAAACCGCCCGCCTGAATGCCCCCCAGGCCACTCCCGGCGCACGGCACCTCTCAGCTCTCCAACCCCTATCCGCGCATCGAAGTCCTTCCCCACCATCCGCCACCTCTCACAGGAAATCTTCCACTGATCACCTCTAGCCGTCAACGCGCCGCACCATCCCGCCCCTCCACATAACGCTCCAGAAGCGCCTGCTCCCCGGCCCGCAGTGGCTTGCCCATCAATCGCACCCGGCTCGCCCTCGCTCGCTCCATCTCCCCGTTCGCCGCAGCCACCGCCGCTTCCACAGCCTGCCATCCAGGATTCACCTCCCGCCAGTTCACTGGATACTCCGCAAGACACTCCCGCGCCCGCCCGGCATTCCCTTCCAGCAACTCCGCCAGCGCAGCCGTCACCCGGTTCGCAAGCAACTCCGGCGCTCTCTCCATCGCATCCCGGACCGCTCGCACATCGCTCTCCCCCGCCGTTCCATCCACCAGCCGCAGATACATCAGATCATTCCGCGCATCCTCCATCGCAGGCCAACTCTCCAGCACCGCCTCCAACGCTGCCTTCAATTCCTCCGTTCGGTCCAGCTTCCCCTCATAATACCTCACAATCGCCATCCGCGCATAAAGCCCGAATCGATTATCGTCCACCAGCCTCCCATAAAGCACCCGCGCAAACTCCGGATCCCCGGACGCATCTAACATCCCAGCCGCCTCCAGCACATCCCGAGGCTCCGCACCTCCCATCGCCACCTCCAGCCGCTTCCTCCGCTCACCCATCACTGCCGCCTCCTGCCCAGCCATCATCCCAAGCCGATACTGCAGCAGACGCCTCCGCCACTCACTCAGCGGCTGCCCCTCGGCATCCAATGCAGCCACCGCCGCTTCATACCTCTTCAACCCCGCCAGTGCATCCAACCGAACCGCAAACCACTCCGCACTCGCCGCCTGCTCCACATTCCGCTCGCAGTACGCCAGCGCCTCCTCAAACGCCTGCACACCCACCAGCCATACCGCATACTCCAGCTTCAACGCCCCACTCGCCTTCTCTATATCCCCCTCAAGCTTCATCAGCACACCCCTCCGCCTCGACGGATCTGTCGCCACCTCAACCGTCCCGCGCAGAAGTTGCAGCGGCATCACCGCCTCAGGCAATGCATTCTCCACCAGCACATCCAGCTCCCGCAGCAATCGCGACTCCACTTCCGGCGTCAGCATCGGCCTCGCCGGTCCCTCCAGATATGCCCTCACCTCCATCTTCATCGCGTCCGACCGACTCTCGAATGCAACCGAATCCTCACTAGCCACCGCACTCAACCGCTCCATCGCCTCCCTCACCCGCCCCGCATTACTCCCCTCAGGCCGCAACAGCAGCGCACACAGCATCAGCTCGGATTCCGCATCGCGCACCCTCATCCCTAGCACCTCCCGCAGCCGACGCTCAGCCACCACTCGCTCTCCTCTCAACGCCAGCCACCGGCAACTCAGCCGGATCCGCGCCAGCGGCACCTCATCAACAGGCTTCGTCGACCATTCCAGCAGCAGCCGCGAAGGAGCCAACTCCAGCCGCCCCCACTCAATCGCCAGCCTCGCCGCACGCTCCCAGTCCTCATCCGAAACCACTCCCCGCCCCAGCAACTCTCGCAATCCCACCAGCGCTGCCGGATCCCGCCGCGGCAACCCGAAATCCACCACCTTACGCATCACCTCAGGATCCCCAGGCGCCAGCACCGCCGCCAGATCCA
>Ga0315905_10003448_pt1 | contig 16320 bp, 14 predicted proteins | sample LakEriMetagenome_5_FD_203522 | JGI IMG/M metagenome (GOLD analysis project Ga0315905, IMG submission 203522) | Freshwater fungal communities from buoy surface, Lake Erie, Ohio, United States - Buoy 4 MA121 | ecosystem: Environmental > Aquatic > Freshwater > Lake | place: USA: Lake Erie, Ohio... | reverse complement strand
GCATGCGCGTAGCATGCGGATCAAGACGGTTGAATTGTCCGATGAATGGGCAATCCGCAAGCTGCAGGTGTGTGTGCGCAGCATGCAGTCGCTGCCGGCATTCGCGCGCGAGTTGGTTGAATTGCTGGTCGCTGAAGCGCACGAAGTTGTCTGAAAAGAGACCGGGAATTCATTCCGGGACCTTGGCCGGTTAGTTGAGGGGCAAGGTGGGAAATTCGAACGTCGCTGGATCCCGGCATGCGCCGGGATGACGATTTTTAGGCTATCAGTTTTTCAAGTGTCATCCCGGCGAAAGGTGTAGTGGGGGTTTCAGACCGCACGCGGTCTGCCCTCGGAACGGCCATGGCGTATTCGCCATGGCGCGCCCTGCAAGGGGGGATCCAGCGTCTTTTCGTATCAATCTTAAGTCGCGTTTCATGGGGAATTAGCGTAGCTTGGCGGCGAGAAATCTATAAAAATCAATGCCTTGTCGATGCATTCTCAACAAAAATTTTATGCGGTGTGATCCAAGTCCTGCTTCCTTAAGTCGCCTCTAAGCGGCGCTTCCAAATTTCTGAATTGTTGGGCCTTGTCGGATAGGTCAGACTCCGAAGGCTGAGAGTATCTAAATGTTGGATACTCGGTGCCCTCAAGTAAGCCACCCCAAGGAAAGCCCATGTCCCACGCCAGCGACGCTCATCAGGATATTCGTGATGCCATTCGCGCATTGTGCGAGCAATTCCCTGCCGAGTATTTTCGCCAGATCGATGAAGAACGCGGCTATCCGGAAGCCTTTGTCGATGCGCTGACGCAAGCGGGCTGGCTGGCGGCGCTGATTCCTCAGGCCTATGGCGGATCAGGGCTCGGCATGGTCGAGGCCTCGGTGATCATGGAAGAAATCAATCGTGCCGGCGGCAATTCCGGCGCCTGCCACGGGCAGATGTACAACATGGGTACCTTGCTGCGCCATGGCTCGACAGCCCAAAAAGATTTTTACCTCCCTAAAATCGCCAAAGGCGAGTTGCGGTTGCAGTCGATGGGAGTGACTGAACCCACCACGGGCACCGATACCACCAAAATTAAGACCACCGCAGTCCGCAAGGGCGACCGCTATGTGGTCAATGGTCAGAAGGTTTGGATCTCGCGCGTACAACATTCCGATCTCATGATTCTTTTGGCGCGTACCACGCCGCTAGCTGAGGTGACAAAAAAATCCGAAGGGATGTCCATTTTCATTGTTGATTTGCGCGATGCTATCGGCCATGGCATGACGGTGCGTCCCATTCGTAACATGGTTAATCACGAGACCAATGAACTCTTTTTTGAAAACCTTGAGATACCGGTAGAAAATCTGATCGGCGAAGAAGGTAAGGGCTTCAAATACATTCTCGACGGCCTGAATGCCGAGCGCGCGCTGATCGCTGCGGAGTGTATTGGTGATGGCTTCTGGTTCATCGACAAGGTCACCAAATACGCCAACGAGCGCATCGTCTTCGGTCGACCCATCTCACAAAATCAGGGTGTGCAATTTCCGATTGCAAAAGCCTATGTCAATCTCGAGGCAGCGAGCCTGATGCGCTACAAGGCTTGCGAACTGTTTGATGCAGGTAAGCCCTGTGGTGCTGAAGCAAACATGGCGAAGATGTTGGCCGCCGATGCCTCTTGGGAAGCGGCGAATGCTTGTTTGCAGTTCCACGGTGGTTTTGGGTTTGCGTCTGAATACGATGTGGAGCGCAAGTTCCGTGAGACCCGCCTTTATCAGGTCGCGCCGATTTCGACCAATCTGATTCTGTCGTATGTTGCCGAGCATGTGCTCGGCATGCCGCGCTCCTTTTAAGAGACTTTGATGAAAGCTACCATCACTCCGAGTCAGCAGCTGGCTGAGTTTGCTGCGAACCTTCAGTTCAGCGATATTCCAGAACCGGTGGTACGTCGCGCGGAAGATTTGCTACTCGATTGGTTTGGCTCTGCGCTTGCAGGCAAAGTGGGACGGCCCGTGCAGGTCATTGAAGCAATTGCGACCGAGATGGGGCCACAGGAAGGTCGCGCCGAGGTATTGATTTCGCGTCGCATGACCTCGCCTTTGTTTGCTGCGATGGTGAACGGTGCTTCATCGCATTATGCAGAGCAGGATGATGTGCATAACGGTTCCGTGTTTCATCCCGCGGCCGTTGTGTTTCCAGCAGCGCTGGCGATTGCGCAGGACCGCGGATGTAGTGGTCAGGATCTGATTACTGCATCAGTGGCGGGCTATGAAGCCGGTATACGCATCGGCGAATTTTTGGGACGTTCGCATTACCGAATTTTTCACACCACCGGTACTGCAGGCACGGTTGCCGCTGCCGTGGCAGCCGCGCGCTTGATGGGACTGAATGCGCAGCAGATGCAGCATGCCATGGGCTCGGCGGGCACACAGGCTGCAGGATTGTGGGAATTCTTGCGCGATGCAGCCGATTCAAAACAGCTGCATACAGGGAAAGCAGCTGCCGACGGATTACTCGCCGCACTGCTGGCAGAAAAAGGATTTACCGGTGCCAAGCAAGCACTCGAGGGTCTGCAAGGTATGGGCGCGGGTATGTCGCGCGATGCCGATCCGGCACGCCTGACAGACAGGTTGGGTCAGCGCTGGGCAACGATAGAGACCTCATTCAAATTTCATGCGTCATGCCGCCACACGCATCCTGCTGCGGATGCTTTGCAACAGGCGATGCGTGAACACAAACTTAAAGCATCGGACATCACTGAAGTCATCACGCATGTGCATCAGGGCGCGATTGATGTGCTGGGTCGGGTGATTGCACCGGAAACCGTGCATCAAGCGAAATTTTCCATGGGTACGGTACTGGGCATCATTGCCTTGCATGACAAAGCCGGCGTATCGGAATTCGAGCGACTGTATCTGGATCCCGCAGTCGCAGATTTTCGTGTGCGCGTGAAAATGGTGCTGGATGAAGAAGTTGATGGCGCATATCCGGAACGCTGGATAGGCAAGGTCACGCTACACACACGCGATGGCCGCGTATTACATGGCAGGGTGGATGAGCCCAAGGGCGATCCCGGCAACACGCTATCGCGACCTGAACTGGAACAAAAGGCACTCGCTCTGGCTGAGTTTGGTGGTGCAGCCACGGAAGCAGAAATGCGCGCGGTGTTTGCGACGCTTTGGAATGTGACCGAGCTGCCTGTCGTGAGTCGCTTTCTGTAAGCATGGCTGAAGCTGGTGTTGCTGGTGTTGCTGGTGTTGCTGGTGTTGCTGGTGTTGCTGGTGTTGCTGGTGTTGCTGGTGTTGCTGGTGTTGATGCTGCTGCTGGATCAGCCCATCATTAAACGCTCGATAAACAAGCCTAGACCCACCAGCATGACGATCGCGGATAAGACTTGGATCACGCGCCGCGCATAGCTTTGTTTATTCAGCCAGAGCAGTGCGGGCAGCGCGATCAGCACGGCGACCAGCTGACCTGCTTCCACGCCCAGATTGAAATTTAGCAGCGCCCATACCAAACTGTCTTTGGGTAGACCAATCTCTTGCAACACCGAAGAAAATCCAAAGCCATGTACCAGCCCGAAAAAAAAGCTGATGGTCCAGCGACGCGATATCGCGAAGCGTGGAAACAAGTTTTCAAACGCCACATAGGCAATCGACAGCGCGATCACGGCTTCGACTAGCGCGGAGGGTAGGCTGACCAGCCCGAGCGCCGCCGCACCCAATGTCAGGCTGTGCGCAAGCGTGAAAGCGGTAATGATTTTGATGAGTGACTTTAGATTCCCACCGCATAAAATCAGCGCCAGCAAAAAAAGCAAATGATCATAGCCGGTAGCGATATGCTCAACACCCAGCGGGAAAAAGCTCGTAGCACTGGATGACGCGTGGGACGAGGCAGCAGATAATTGCACAACTGCTTTAGGCGTTGTCGATGAAAACGAATGTGACTGACTACCGCCGTCCCAGGTAAACAGCGCAATCACATGATGCGTCGCACCGAGTACTTGATCGAGATGGTCTTCAACACTGATTTGCTGGTTGGCAGTCACGCACTGAAAAATAACAACCAGTTCATTTTTTTGATCGGGAACACAGGGCTTGCCATCGGCAGTCACTTGCAGATGCTGTCGCAGTAGCACAGGAAGCTTGTTTTGGTCTGTAGAGGATGCTGAGGTGGGCGTGTAGGTATAGCGAACGCTGGTATCAGAGAGCGTCACACTGGCAAAGCCAGTGGCATCACCTGCGTGGGCGTGTACTGCCGAGGGGATTGCGGCTGCTGCGCATATGCATATGAATAGCCGAAGCCACAGCGACAGCCACAGCCCTAGCGGGCGCAGCAAGCACTGCATCACGGTTTTGTGGTGCCTGCGATCTTGACCGCGTCAATCAGCGCCAGCAGGTTTTTGATGTGGAAATCTGGAATCGTCACGATCTCGGCCGCGCCGACCGGGAGAACATAGCGACTCACGCGATCGATGGCGATGGTACCCACCGCATAGCGTGCCAGTGGTTCATCCGTTTTGGGCAGATAGACCAGAATGAATACATCGGGGCGTGTGACGCCATATTCATCTTCGCCAGCCTTGATTGCAATTTTTTGTTCGCGTTGCACTCGACCGAAAGCGATCATCGCCTTGTCAATCAGTGCGGCCATTTGCGGATCGGTGCTGTGGCCGTGTTCGGCTTTGCTCGCGTCGTGCGCGCCATGGTAAAACCAGCGGCCTTCTGCATCACGTTCAAAGCGATGCATGCTGCCTTTAACCATGATTTCTATAGCACCCAGTTTTTCCATCGGCGCTGGCAACAGCCAAGGCACCACGCGCTGAGTGGATACCCCCAGTTGTTCGCTGCGCTGACGCTCGCCGATGAAAATAACCACGGCCAGAGCCAGCAGCACGCCCCAGATAATGATGAGCCGCTTGCTGCCGGATTTCATCGACGTCTCCACCAGACCGCGACACCGACGGCGGCCATCAGCAGAGGTATCAGAATGATGGACAGGATAAAGGTGCCCTTCATCTGCGTATTCGTCATGCTCACATAGGGTAGGTCGTAAGTGCGAGGCTCCAGGCCAATCAGATTTTCACGTGATGCGAGGAAGTTGACGGCATTCAAGAATAGCGCGCCGTTACCCAGAACGTGATAAAAGGAATTGGTTGCAAAATCTGAATCTCCCGACACTACGATCCGTGCTTCTTTGCGCGCGATAATTTTTTCTGGCGCTGCTGCTTTGGCATTCGCGTTCTCTTCGCCACGCAAGCGCTTGAGCAGCGTCTCGCCTGACTCTACCGTTTTTGGATTGATGCGCGCAGTGGCCATCAGCGTTTGCGGGCCATAGGCATTCTTGCCGGACTTGTAGTCAATACGCATCTTGTCAGCGTTGGCAAAACTCTTCGCTGATGAATTGACCAGCTGCCGAACTTGAACACCGGGCACGGGCGCTTTTGTGGGCATCAGCGGGCGCACACCTGGAAAGAAGGACAGTGGCAGTTTGCTGGTGATCTCGTGCCGGTTGTAGTCCGTTATAGCAGGTGTGGATGGATCAGCCCAAAAATGGCTGGCCTCATCGATCACCATGCCTTGACCGAGCTCGATACCAAATCTTCGAATCACCGTTTCGAGACCGCTCTTGACGCAGGGATCGATCATGAACATCGCATTGCCGCCCTCATCAAGATAGCGATCAATGCTGCGCAATTCTGCGTCGAGCAGTGGTGACTGTGGTCCTGCAACGATCAGAACCGCACAGCGAGACAGTTCCGCATCGGCCTTGAGTAGAGAAACTTTCTCGACCACATAATTCATCGCCTCCAGACCACCGCGAGCCTTGGCCATGCCATGACGCTCATGCTGAACGAATTTTGTCTCTACGCCATGCGAGTGCCCGGCATCACCTTCCATATGGTCATGCGACTCCAAGCTGAACGGATCGGGTTCCCCATGACCGTCAACGAAGCAGGCAATTTGCTGTTTGGCTTGGGTGATGCGCAGGATGCCATTGGCAATATCAGTTTCGGCTGGACCGTTGACGGTCAGCTTGCGGCCTTCGCTTTCAAACAAGGCCGTTCCCGCAAACTCGACACCGCGCAGCTTGGCTTGCGCCGGATTGATCATGGGATCAAAAAACTCGACGGTGATTTTGTCGTTCTGGGCTGCGAATAATTCATACAACTCCACGGTCTCGCGCATGCCACGATCATGGAAAAACGTAATCTGCACAGGCTTGTCGATGGACTGCATCATTTTCACCGTTTGTGGTGAAAGCGAATACTCGCGATTGGCGGTCAGGTCCAGTCGCAATGGATGCAGGGCAGTGAGCCAGGCAGCCGCTACCAGGATGCCGATCAGTCCAACGGTGGTGAGGAGTAGTTCACGCCGACTTTGTTTGAATAACTGGCCTATATCCTCGCGTAATGAGAAGAGCGCAAAGCCCGACAGCAGCACGCCAGTCAGCAGCAACAGATTCGATACCAATTGAGAATTGACAGACAGCGAGCTGGCGATCAGCGATGCGGCCAGCAGCAGCAGCCCCGCGATCAGGACCAGTCCGGAACGAAATGAATTCATGTCAGCGACGCCATTGCAAATAACTGTTGTTCAGGGTGAGCGCAATAGCGGCCACGGCAAGGAAATACACGATCGCTTCCGATCGCAGCAGGCCATGAATGAAATCGGCGTAGTGTAGCGCGAAGGACAAATGCGAGAACAGGTCGCGTAGCAACAGCGATGACTGCAGGCTTTGCAGATGACCGACAAACCAGAACCCCAGCAGCGTGGGAATCGTTATCAGGGCTGCGACAATTTGATTTTCGGTGAGTGCAGAAAAAAACTGGCCAATACTGATGCAGGCCATGCCCAACAGGATGAAGCCGATATAACCCGCAAGAATATTCAGGGTCTGCGGATTGCCATACAGGTAGAGCGGTATCAAATTGATGCAGGACGCTGCGGTCATTAATACCAGCATGCTGACGGCACCCAGATATTTACCGAGTACGACTTGCCAGGTCCGCAGCGGCAGCGTCATCAAAAGCTCCATCGTGCGGCCGTTATATTCGGCAGAGAATAGGCGCATGGTCAGCACGGGGCTGAGCGTGATCAGCAGAATACCCATGTTCTGCAGCGTCTGATCCATCGTGCCCACGCCAGTCAGGAAGATGTTGTACGTGAAAAAGTAACCGGTACCGAGCAGGAATACTGCAATCACGAAATACGCAATCGGCGAACGGAAATAGGTGAGCATTTCCTTGTCATATACGGCTTTTAGACCGATCCAGGCATTCATGCTGATGCTCCGCTGCTGTGTTCGTTATTGGTATGTCCGATATAGCGCAGGAACACATTTTCTAGAGTCGGTTGCTGGCGCTCGAGTCGGAATAGTTCGCCGCACGTGATTACCGCGCGCGCGATGCGAGATTCCACTTGTTCTTGTGCATCGACCTGGCAATCAATGCTGTAAAGCCCAGCGCGAGAAGCGACGGGCCGCACACTGACCGCTGTGACGCCATCGGTATCCGAGAGCGCGCGCTTGAGTTGATCCGGATCGCCTGAAGCTTCCAATATCACAGAGCTCGTTTCCTCAGCCGCGCGCTGCAGACCTTGCGGCGAACCCGTCGCAAGAATGCGACCGTGATTGATGATGGCGACTCGCTGACAAATCAGCGTGACTTCCGGAAGAATGTGCGTCGAGAGCAGTACTGCGTGATGCTTGCCCACTTCACGAATGACCTCTCTTGTCTCTTGAATCTGACCCGGATCAAGACCCGCAGTGGGCTCGTCAAGCAGCAGCACGTCGGGGTTACCCAGCAATGCCTGCGCAAGTCCCACTCGCTGGCGGAAACCTTTGGATAGTTTGTAAATTTCTTTGCGTGTGACAGTCTCGAGGCGGCAGGCGTGAATGACACGCTCGAGCTGCGATGGACGCAGCGCTGCAGGTATGTGCTTGGCGCGCGCGACGAAGGTTAGATAGTCAGTGACGTCCAGCACGTCATATAGGGGTGGCTGCTCGGGCAGGTAGCCGATGTGTTCGGCGGCCAGATGGTTGTCCGTTGCCATGTCGAAGCCAGCAACTCGCACGGTGCCACTGGTTGCCGCTGTAAAGCCGGCAATCATGCGCATGGTAGTGGTCTTACCGGCGCCATTGGGACCGAGGAAGCCGACGATTTCGCCTTTTTTTACATTGAACGAAATGTCGTGAAGTATGGTTTTTGATCCATACCGCTTGGTGACGTGCTCAATGTCAATCATGAATGCTCACAGATTCCGTTTTGCCTTTTTGATCAAAGGCGGGTGACTTGTTCTATAGGCCACTGAATTAACTGCCCGTAAAAAAGCCCCCATCGTGGGGGCTTTTTTACAGAGCATAGTACGACTTACTTGTGCCAGCGGTCGCCCATTTTGCCGAACTGAGCTGCGTCATGCGACATCAGAATTTGTGCGCCTTCGAGGTCACGCATCATCTTGATCTTGGTGACCGAGTCGATGTATGCCTGCTGGCTGAAATTCAGGCCGGCAACATAGCCGTCCAGATTTTCTTGCATCCAAACAGCATCTTGAGTAATCACGACACTGCCGGTCTTTGGCAACTTGACCTTCATCGACTGGTGACCAATGGTGTGGCCAGGTGTCGGGAAAATCTTCACGGTGCCGTCGCCGAACAGGTCGAGTTCGCCATCGATTTCGTAGTAAGTGTAATCACGTGCTGCAGCGAGGTCGCCCAAAACGAAAGAACCATTCACAGCGCGGCCCTGAAACTTCTCTGGCCACCAGCCCTGATACAGCTCTTTCTTCTGCAGAATGTGGATAGCTTTAGGGAACATGCCGATGTTGCCAGCGTGGTCCAAGTGCGTATGCGAAGTCACCACCACTTTGACGTCGTCAGTCGAGATGCCAAGCTTCTTGAGCTGCATGTCGATCACATCGGAACGCTTCTGGCTAGGCTTCAGGAAATCACAAGAACCGGCTGCCCAGTAAGCTTTGCAATTCTCAGCGCTGTCGGAAATCGCGACGTTGTTACCTGTGTCGAATACAACGATGCCCTTCGGGTGCTTGAGTACCCACATTGACACCGGAATCGTGATGTCTTTAGCTTTAGGGAATGTCGGGATCAGGCCTTGAATGTTGAAAGGACCAAACATGCCACTGGTTGCCCAGTAGAGTTCTTGAGATTGCGCGGTAGGTGCGGTGCTGATGCACAGTGCTGCCATAAGCGACGCCAACAGGCCAATTTTCTTCATGTGTCTCCTCCAGAGAATATATTTACAACCGCACTGGTTGAGTGCGGCCGCTACACCTGCTAGCCAAATGCGTGGGCATTGTGCTTTTTTCTAAATTTTTTATAAATGACAACAATCCGCTTAGTTGACGGAAATAATACTTCGACAGATGGTGCCCGGTACTTTTCTTCATGTCAACAGCAAGTTAAGATTGAGCGCTGATAGAACGCGCGACGAGCCCGAAAAAGCGCGTTGAGAATGCTGCGCTGCGACATATCAGTCATTTTTTCCAGCGTTCAGCAATTCAAAATGCAGACTTTAAAAAACGTAGCTTGTCTAAGCAGTAAGGCTCGGTCAGACTGTTAGTGGCGGTGCCATAAGCAAAATAAAGGTAAATAACGGCGATGCGTAACCCATTGCGTGCCGGAGACCCCTCAGATAAACCGCCTTCTTCGTCGGAGACTACACATGAAGACGCATCAGATTCCTCGCTTTTTATTAGGCGCAATTGCCTCCCTGGCTTTGTCCACCGCGTTCGCCCAGAACAAGCCCACTGAACTGAAGGTCGGCATCACGACCTTCCTGTCCGGTCCTGCGTCGGTCTTTGGGGTTCCCGGCAAGGCAGCTGCAGAGCTTTATATCGAGCAGATCAACGCAGCGGGTGGAATCGATGGTGTCAAGATCGTGCCGACGTTCATTGATGAAGGCATTGGTCCGGACAAACTGCTCTCAGAGTACCGACGTGTTGTGCAAGAGGGTGGCACACGCGTGATGCTGTCAGCCATTTCCAGCGGCAACTGCAATACGCTGGCGCCTGTGGCTGAAGATCTCAAGGTACTCAATATCATGTGGGATTGCGGTACCGAGAAGGTGCTGGAAGACCGCCGCTATCGCTACGTAACACGCACGCAAGCTAACGCGACGACCGAAATGGTGGCGTCGGTGCTTTATCTGCTGCGAGTAAAACCCGATATAAAATCCATTGCCGTGGTCAATCAGGACTACGCGTGGGGTCGTGATTCTTGGGAGCTGTTCCGCAACACGCTGCTGGCACTCAAGCCTGACGTGAAAATTGTGGCCGAGCTGTTCCCGAAATTTGGTGCAACAGATTATTCAACCGAGATCAGCCGTCTGCAGGCACTGCGTCCCGAAGTGATTCTTTCAACTGCTTGGGGTGGTGACCTCGACACTCTGATTCGGCAATCTGCTCAGCGGGGCTTGTTCAAGAGCTCGCAATTCATTTTGCCGCTGGCAGAAAGCTCGCTCGAGCGCGTGGGCAATTCGCTGCCTGATGGAGTGATTGTTGGCGCGCGTGGCGATCACTATTTTCTGCATCCGCAGCATCCAGGTAATCCCAAGCTCCGGGGCTTCATCAAAAAGTATCGCGAGAAAACCGGTGCATATCCTATTTATGCCGTGTATCACATGGTGCAGGCATTGGATGCATTGGTGGCGGGCTATCAAAAAGCAATCAAGGCCAACAAGGGCAAGTGGCCCACGACCGAACAGGTTACCGATGGCATGCGGGGGCTGGAATTCCGCGGTTTGACCAACACCGTGAAGATCCGTGAAGATGGTCAGGGTCTTGAGGATCAGTTGCTCGGCATTACGCGCAAAACAGCCGCTTATGATTTTCAGACCCTAGAAAAAATCGTGATTTATCCCGCAGAGCTGATTACGACACCGGTCGGAAAAAAATCGCCTGAATGGGTTAAAACGCTCAAGCCGGAATTGATTAATCATCCGGACTTCAAGCAGTATTGATTAGATAAGCGCATCGCACTGATGCGCTAATAACAAAGAAAGCAATCAATGCCGCAGGAGCTTTACATACTGGCGATTCTGGACGGCCTCTCCTATGCGGCCGTGCTGTTTCTCGTCGCGCTTGGGATGACGCTGGTCTTCGGCGTCATGAACATCATCAATATGGCGCACGGCAGTTTCTACGCGCTCGGCGGCTACATGGCCGCTAGTCTGGGCTTGCTGGCGACATCGCTAGGCGCTTCGCCTGCGTGGTCTCTGCTGATCTTGCCATTAGCAGCAATCATTATCGGTACGGTGTTTGGTGCGCTGATGGAAACAACGCTGATGCGACGTATTTACACCAAAGATCCCATTTTGCAGCTGCTGGTCACCTTCTCTGCGTTCATGATCTTTGAAGATCTGCAACGTCTGGTCTGGGGTACGCAACCGTATTTTGTGTCTGATATTGTGAATTACCTGGGCACAGCCGAGGTGCTCGGCATTACCTACACACGCTATCAACTTTTCTTGCTGCCGGGCGTGGCGCTGGTAGTTTTCATTGCCTTGCGCAGCTTTCTTAAATACAGCAGCGTGGGGCGGCAGATCGTCGCCGTCTCGCATCATCGTGAAGTATCTACGGCGCTTGGCATTAATGTGAAGCGGGTTTCCCTGCTGACCTTTGTGGTGGGCTCCATCCTCGGCGCACTGGCAGGCGCGCTGGCATCTCCCACAGTGTCTTGGGTGCCCGGCATCGGCGGCGAGATGATTGTGCTGTCTTTTGCGGTGGTGGCTACGGCTGGGCTCGGGCAAATTGAAGGTGCGCTGGTGGCCGCTGTGTTGATTGGTTTGGCTCGATCGTTTGCTGTGTACTTGCTGCCCGAGATTGAAGTGCTGATGCCTTTCCTGATCATGGTGCTGGTCTTGCTGTTCCGTCCACAGGGTCTGTTCTCTGTCGCCACTGCGAGGCGGGTCTGATGACGCGCGCAAAGATCGCTGCGGTCGTGCTCGCGCTGGCGGCGTTGCTGCTGCCCATAGCGCTGCCATGGATCAAGACACCGCTGATCATGGCGACGGCGTTTGGTATTGCGGCGCTTGGAATTTCGATACTGATTATTTCAGGGCAGATCTCGTTTGGTCATGCGCTGTATGTTTGTGCGGGTGGATATGTTGCCGCGTTCGCGGTTCGTGAGTGGGCATTTCTCGATAGTGCGGTGCTGCTGTGCATAGGCGCGCTGACGGGTGCGGTGCTAGGCATCATCATCGGCTCTTTCGTTGTGCGCTATCGCGGCATTTTCTTTGGCATGCTCAATCTTGCCTTGTCGATGGTGCTGTTCGCGGTGCTCGGCAAATTCTTTACTTACACGGGTGGTACCGATGGTTTGCGTCTGGAGCGCACGCCGTTCTTTGGTATTGCGATGGCGCGCGATCAGTTTGAAACGGTATTGCTGGTGACCTGCGTGGTGCTCGCACTGATACTCGGCTGGCTGGTACAACGCTATTTGCGATCGGTGGCGGGTCAGGCGCTGGCGGCGGTGAAGACAAACGAAACACGTCTTGAGTATGTGGGCATTTCTGCGTATCAGGCGATGTGGATCGGCTACATCATTTCGGCGACATTGAGTGGATTGTCGGGTGCCATGTTCGCGATTGCACAAGGACTGGTTACGCCTGAAATGGGTTACTGGGTACGCTCGGGCGAGATTGTGTTTGTGACGATTCTTGGGGGTGTGGGTCACCCAGTCGGTGCATTTATTGGTGCTGGTATTTTCGAATTCGTAAAGCTGTTCGCTGCGGCCTACCTGACGGGTGCCTGGCAGATGGTGCTGGGTATTGTTCTGATCGCGATGGTTTTTCTCGCACCGCGCGGCATTTGCGCGATGCTTGAGACGAACAAAACAGAAGGAAAGGACCGCTCATGAGCGCGCCACTTCTGCAAACCCGCGACTTGCAACTGGCCTTTGGTGCGGTGGTGGTTGCTGATCACATTGATTTCACGCTGGAAGAGGGCGAGCGCCTGGCCGTGATTGGTCAGAACGGCGCGGGCAAGACGACCTTCATTAATATTTGCACGGGTCTTATACGGCCGCAGGCTGGACAGGTTTTTTTCGAAGGTCGTGAAGTCACTCAGTTGTCTCCGCGCCAGATCGCCCTGCGCGGCATGGTGCGCTCATTTCAGTTGCCGCAATTGTTTGTCGAGCACACCGTGCGCGATTGCATACGGATTGCAGCGGCAGGGAAAAAAGGTGGGCTGAGTATCTGGACCTCGCTGGCGGATGCAGTGCCGGCTTCGGAGATCGATCACGTGCTCGAGATGGTAGCTCTTTCTGCGCGCGCGGATGAACTGTCTGGGGCGCTGCCCGAAGGCCAGCGCAAGCTGCTTGATATTGCGATGGCGCTAGTAATGCGACCTCGTTTACTGATTCTGGATGAACCGACCTCAGGCGTTTCCAGCGATGAAAAACATGCGCTGATGGGCACGATCATGGCGGCGCTGGATGAGCAAAAAATCACGGCGATCTTTGTCGAACATGATGTAGACATCGTGTCGCAATATGCGACCCGGGTCGCTGCCTGGATTGCCGGCCGTGTCGCAGCGGATGGCACGCCTGAGCAAGTGTTGGCGGATCCGGAAATTCGCAAGAACGTCGTCGGGGAATGAGATGCTGAAGATCGATCATGTCAGCGCAAGCATCGCGGGTAATACCGTATTGCGGGGTGTCTCGACTGAGTTCAATGCAGGCCAATTGCTTGCGGTTGTGGGTCGTAATGGCGCCGGCAAGACTACATTGCTGCGCGCAATCATGGGTTTGCTGCCACTGTCGGCGGGAACAATAGCGATGAATGGCGAAGATTTGTCGCGCGTGCCTGCGCATCGTCGTACCAGTCTGGGTATTGGTTATGCGCCAGAAGACCGGGTGATGTACCCGACCTTCAGCGTTGAAGAAAATTTGCGTTTGCCGTGTGATGTGCTCGGTCTTGGTGTCGCCGAAATTGATCAGCGTCTTGCGCGCGTGCTTGAGGTGGTGCCGCAACTGCGCGAGATGTTGCCGCGTTCTGGCTCAGCGCTCTCGGGTGGTCAGGGCAAGATGGCGGCACTGGGTCGCGCGCTGATGGTGGGTACCCGTCTGGTGTTGCTGGATGAACCCTTTCAGGGATTGGCGCCGGTGCTGGCGAATCAATACTCAGAGTCACTGCGCAGGTTGCATGAGATTTCGCCGGAGCTGTGCATTGTGGTGACGGAATCGAACCGCAGTTTGTTGCGTGATCTTCCGGATGCGACTTTGATACTGGAGCGTGGTGAGTTGCTTGAGGGTGAGGGTGGTTAGTGTTTGGTTGATGGGTAGTGTCCTAGCTTTGTGATGGTTAGTCGAGATATGCCCAGCGAAGCTGGTTTTCCAGCAGCATCTGATGCTGACGGATTAAAAATCCAAGCTGTTTGTAATTAAAGAAAGACGCTGGATCCCGGCTTTCGCCGGGATGACAATTTATGGGCTGTCACTCTAAACATTGGCTTTCTCGCGATCATAGTTATCCTTGTCACCTTTTTCACCCGTAGACCACTTCTTATGTTCTGGCCTGTGTAGAGGTGACGTTAGAAGAACTTTTGCACTTTGAATCGTCATCCCGGCGAAAGGTGAAGCGGGGGTTTCAGAGCGCATGCGATCTGCTCGCGTAACGGCACTGGCTTGCAAGCCAGTGCGCGCCCTGCAAGGGGGGATCCAGCGGCGTTCGCGTTTTCACTGATGGTACAAATTTCCAGGGTGCCTGACTCGCATTAAGGTGAAGCCCCAACCCAAATTAGTTAGCATTTTCATTGACTCAAAAAGATTTTCAGGAGATTTTGCATGTCCACCATTCTCATCGATGGCCAATCGCGCTCTGCGGTTAACGGGCAAACCATTGAGGTCATCAACCCCTGCGATAACAAATCCTTTACAACGATTTCTCGTGGTACATCGGCGGATATTGATCTAGCCGTAGCCGCGGCACAGCGTGCACTGGATGGTGCATGGGGGCGCATGACGGCCACTGAGCGTGGTCGCATCCTCATGAAGTTTGGCGAGTTGATCATCAAACATGCAGAAGAGATCGCACTGATCGAAGCGCGCGATACGGGCAAGCCGATGACAGTGGCGCGCAATGACATCATTGCGGTGGCCCGCTATTTCGAATTTTATGGCAGCGCGGCCGACAAAATTCATGGTCAGCAGATTCCCTACCTGAACGGGTATAACGTGCAAGTCGTGCGGGTGCCGCATGGCGTGACGGCCCACATCATTCCTTGGAACTATCCTGCGCAGATGTTTGGCCGCACGCTGGCGCCGGCACTCGCAATGGGTAATGCCGCAGTGCTCAAGCCTTCCGAAGATGCTTGTTTGTCCGGCATACGACTGGCGCAGCTTGCGATGGAAGCTGGCTTGCCACCGGGCGCGCTGAATGTCGTCACTGGCTATGGCCATGAAGCGGGCGCTGCACTGACTGCGCATCCGGGAATTAATTTTGCGACCTTTACGGGTTCACCCGAAGTCGGCGTGATGGTGCAGGAATCGACTGCAAAAAATGCCGTACCTTGTGTGCTGGAACTCGGCGGCAAGTCACCGCAAATCGTCTTCAATGATGTGGACATGGACAAGGCCGTGCCCATTATCGTTAAGGCGATCACGCAGAATGCAGGGCAAACTTGTTCGGCCGGCAGCCGCTTGCTGATACAGCAGGATATTTACGAAACGTTCGTTGGGCGTGTTGCCGAAGCCTTCAAAAAAGTGAAAGTCGGTACACCGGAGATGGATCTGGATTGCGGCCCCATCGTCAACGCTAAACAATTCGCACGCGTCAAAGGTTTCATTGATCAAGCGGTTGCTTCGGGTGTGCCGCTGCTCGCACGTGGTGTGCTGGCTGATGGCGTATCGTCCGGAGGATATTTTGTCGCGCCCGCTTTGTTCGGTGCGGTGCCGCGTGATCATCAACTCGCGTGTAAGGAAGTCTTTGGTCCGGTGTTGGCAGCTATGCCGTTCAGCGATGAAGAAGATGCGGTTCGACTGGCGAACGCAACTGAGTTCGGTCTGGTCTCAGGTGTCTGGACAGAAAACGGCAGCCGTCAACAGCGTATGGCGCAGCGTTTGCACAGCGGGCAGGTGTTCATTAACTGCTACGGAGCAGGCGGTGGTGTGGAACTACCTTTCGGTGGCATGAAGCGCAGCGGACATGGCCGCGAAAAAGGTTTCCTCGCGCTTGAGGAGTTCAGCACGACCAAGACAGTCGTTTTGCATCATGGCTAATTGATTCGTTTAACTACGTTATTTGCTTAAATTCACAGGAACACGGAGACATCATGGGACAGCTTCAGGGTAAGGTCGCAATCATTACAGGTGCCGGTAGCGGCTTTGGCGAAGGCATGGC